>Ga0209700_102500_pt1 | contig 36987 bp, 27 predicted proteins | sample SiratroredBW_FD_187528 | JGI IMG/M metagenome (GOLD analysis project Ga0209700, IMG submission 187528) | Root nodule microbial communities of legume samples collected from California, USA - Siratro red BW (SPAdes) (version 2) | ecosystem: Host-associated > Plants > Roots > Nodule | place: USA...
AAAAAAAAAAAAAAAAAAACATCTTCTATAAAAATACTTTTCCTAAACTCTAATTACTTAGTGGATCTTTCTTTCTGTTAAGAGACTTTACATAATTTTTAATTAAACCAAATTAATTCTTGTATCATTATAAAAATAATCTATAAAATTTATTTTTTTTTATTAAAATTTTAATTCTAAATCTCGTCGAAAACAAAACTGTATTCCCAATTATTATTATTATATAAGCTAAGAATATCATATATATTATAAAAGATAAAGAACATGTAAACGAGGTCATGACAGGAAATATTAAATTAATAACATTTGTGTTGACTAATTTAATAAAAAAACTAAGAATTAAAATTGAGAATTGGACATTAAGAAGCATTTTTATGCCTTTTGAAAGCACAATAAGATCCTGCATGTTGTTTTATCTTTCTTCTCTTTGGAGTAGAGAGAAACAAATTTATTTAGTCCGAACTTGGGATTGAAAGCATGTGCTTTCATAGCTCAGTTGGTTAGAGCACCCGTTTAGTAAGCGGGAGGTCTTGAGTTCGACTCTCAATGAAAGCAAGATCATAACTTTTTCTTCTTCAGAAAGTAGATTTTTTTTTTTTTCTTTTCAAAGGAAATGTTCCAGAAATGAGATGCATAATTGATTGAAGAAAGTGGAATGGATGAGTTGGAGTGAGAATGATGAATGTCATTCCATTTGCATGTGATGAGATGTGGGGGCAGATTCATTCCAGCCAAAGCAGTTGAAACAAGGCAAAAGAATGGATCTTTGGAAGGCAGTGAGAAGGTAGGAGATGCCCAGAAAACAGTGGCAGCAGCAGCAGCATGAATGCAAGAAAGGGTCATCATAGGGACTGTCTCCTCCTCCACCTGCCTTGTGGTGCCTTTGATGGAGATGACCCATTTCTTAGCTTTTGGACAAAATCTAAACCAAGAATTCAGACATAACTAGAAAGGAGCACAAGGAAATAAACAAGAAAATTGAAGCTGAGTGATAATATTATTTGATGTTACATCCAAGTATTGTATGTGAAGAATGACAAAGAGATTGAATGGGTTGGTAGATATAGAGAAAGTTGGAGGAAGGGGACATTCCTATCCCTCCAAACGACCCTCTACGATTGCCAATAATGATTGCTACTTTGGACATTCCTATCAGATACCTCTACAATCAATCATTACTCTATCTGTGTTGAAGTTTATCCACAAAAACCTTTCTTTCTTAAAATTTAATACTTTTCGTTTATCACCAACCAGTTAAAATCAAATGGGGATAACGCCATTGATTAACTCATAAAAATATTTTTACGTATTGTTTATTAAATGATATTGACTTGAAAAGGGATTATTTTAGTTGTACCTCTTGTTCAATAATTGCGTTTAATTAAATTGCACTGATTCAAAGTGAAGGTCAAATAATCAAGGACTTGACTTAGGGAAAAATTCCTTAGATGTGTATTGGATCAACTCTTCCCGTTTTCTTACAGGTTAGCTAGTTATTTATTTTTACATACAAACAAATTTCAACAGCTGTGAAATTTATTTTACATACAAACAAATAAATCTAATTACCATATTTAACAGGTGTAAAATTAGTTAAGTTTACTCTTGAATATGTTTTAGCCTTTTTTTTCTTATTCGGTAAAGGTTTTTCCTGTGTTTCAAGTGAAAGGTCATTAATATCATCTCATTCCATTAATCCATCTTGTTGCAAATTATAAATTTGATTTTAGAACAATAATAACTAGAAATCTAAAAGAACACTTTCACATTTTTCTCGTGGACATTAAGTGCGCAGAAGGAAAGGAATAACACAATTAGTGGAATTTGAAACTACTTAAATATATTAAAGGCTGGGTAGTCTCAGTCAGTCTCAACAATGTCAGAAATTTTCTTTAAAAGTTAACATCCTGGGGCCATAATTTGAAAACTGGGTTTGGTACTAATTGTAGTATGAAAAAGGGCGTGAGAAACAGCATTGTAAATTTGAAGGCAGAGAGATGGATACATACGGATGATGGTCATTTGAAACCATAGAGGGGAATGATTTTATCACACCATCTGTTACGAAAAACTGTTCATTCTAATTTCTAATGGTATGACTTGCAATTAAACCATTTTGATCTATTGATGAGATTGCCACTGCCTCCGTCCCTTGTTTCCCATTGCACCATTCAAAACCATATCTGTATATATGGACATCTACAGACATCCTTGTGAGAAATGATGTCATGTGAAACACTACTATACAAGTTTGACATTATTCTCGCTTATCCTCCTCCAGATCTTCCCCAAAGGCAAGATCAGTCTTCCGATCAAGTTTGGCTGCCACATCCCCAGTTATCTTTGCTACACTGCTTGTCAGAGAGATACCCTCCTCATCAAAGTCATCTCCCGATTCCTCCAAGTATGCATATCTTCAAACAAACATATAAATGCAATCAGTCTTTTCCAATAATAGAACAGCACGAAAACAGAAAGAAAAACGTCCCATCGAGGCATGGAGAAGCAGTATGAGCAAGAGAGAAAACCACTGATTTAATATAAGAAGATTACTGATTTATTTAATGATTAAAATGTATAATATTCATAGTACTAAAGTACTATTGTTATGTAAGCAAATAAAGAAATACCTAACCTAAAAAAAGTATGATGTTGGAGATCAGGTTAGCATTTCTCCAACAGAGATGAAGTCAAGTAGTGACTAAGACAAGAACTATCTAGACCCAACATATATTAACAGGGTTAATAATTAAAACCATTATCACTGTTGACAAACTTAACTTCAAGTATTGGTTTATAAAGCGTATACAAAAAATATCCCATGGAGGATAGCAGGTTATCATTCGCCTATACACACACACAAGTCAAGTAGCAACTGCAAGACTACGATTATCTAGGCCCACTAATTGATTAGCATAGCTAAAAACACTAATTCGTGCAGTGGGTTAAAGATATATATTGAAAATAACACATTGAAACTAATATGACCACTAAGTTCTAAAAATGGTCTAATTTTAACTTAGAATTCATTCATTCTGAAAGAAGGAAATGTCTACATGGAGATTCCAACTAGCTACAAGAAGACTCTGAACACCAATAAAGAAACTAAAATTGCACACAATTTTCCCCTTGCATATGCAAGGCTGTTGACAAATTTGTAACTATAGTAACCGGTTACAAAGGGCAACTTTACTGTTAGGTCATATACAAATGGAAGAAGGCCTTTACGGCCTTGAGCAATTAATTACTATGGGAATGATTTGGAAAATTGAAAGAGCTGAGTGGGTAACGGGATACAGATAAAGCCAAGAAGAACAAAACTGATTATTAGGCACTCTCCTTCGCGAGGGAGTAACAACACTTGTGGTGTGTGTGGATGACATATCAGAGACAGAAAACGAAGACATAACAGCCACAACACTGCATATAAAGAATTACTACTTTTTGTATGCTTTTAGGCATAATTTGAGCAGCGACATACAGTGGCACAACTAATCTCTCATGACATCAAGTTGCAAAAATAGTTGTCTCATTTTCTACATTGGCACACACATATAGCCAAAAATTGAAATATATAATGAAGGTTAAATGAAATTTCGCATTTTCTTCTATAGGTTAAAGGAAAGTAGCTTAGTGTATCTAATCTAACAGTATATGATTCAAACAAAATCCAACAGCCACCTAAATGTGCAAGTTTGCAGTGAAATGAAAAAAAAAATCAGCAAATGAAGACCAGAAGCAACTATTGCTATCGCAATAAGTACTTCTATGCTAAAGAATATTAAAAGCATTTCAAATAACAGGTTAAATATATTAGCATAAAAACACCAAGTAACTGGCATAAAAAAACACCATTCACCACACCAAGGCCATGGAAAAAATAAGTACCTAGTAGGGTTCCGAGAAGGAGCCCAAAGTACACATATCACCAGCAAGAGAGCATATGAAAGCAGACACCAGAAGGCTGGAATAATCCAAGCGATTTGCCACAACTCACTCAATGGATCAGTAGCGTTGAAGTATAGCTGGTTGAACACAAAAGAAGCCAGATAATTAGCAACACTGACACGAATAAAAATGCTTAAATAAAACATGACTTGAAACTCCGGCTCTAAAATTACAAATTTCTGTACATCAGATATCTTTTCCAATAACTACCTCAAAGCCAATCCATGCAATGGACAGTAGCACAGACACCGCGAGTGTGTTTGTAAACTTTCGGTAGAGCTCCAGTTTAGCTAAGTTTCTCCTTGTCTGCATCCATAAATAACAACACAATCAAAGAACAATAGGCGCAAACGTTACTCAAACAAGTCATGCCTGCTGAACCAAACACACTGAACTAGAGTTTATAGCTGTACAGCGAAACAGTCAAAACTCAAACCAAGGCAGCATTCACTCCGTTACCATCATAAACTAAATCAATAACAACAACACACTAGAAAACCCAAGGTTTTGGAATTGCCTGCAGTTTCTCCAAGGTTTTGGACAACGATGAGAAAATCCATAAAATGAAGCAGGAATCAAGGCAAACAACAGGGAGCACCAAAAGCAGCTTGGTCTTCCCGGAGAAGTCATTGATGTTCCCCAAATGCTCAACAAGCTCAAGGGCCTCAGAGGCAACAAAATACAGCAGACCAAGAAGAAGCACTCTGTAAGCAATCCTGTTCCCACCGAGCGTGGGGCGAACAACCCCATAGCCCATGGAGACAACCAACAGCAGCAGCCGCGACAGCGTCTTCTTGACCGAAGTAAAGGTGACAGCCCAGAGGGTAATCCCCATGGGTCTAGTCCCAGTGGAGTTAAAATTAACATACTCGAAATACCACACAGCCATCTCACACATTCCAAGCGCAATAACAGCGGTGATGTGATAATGCAAGTGGATAATGTCTTTCCAAAACTGAACAAACCTCAAAAACCAACAAAGACCGAGTAAAAGATAAGCCAGAGACATGAAGCCATAGAGGGTCATGAGAGGGGCCATTTTGCCAGGCAAGTACCCATTAGGGTTACGCCACACGGTCCTTCCCTGAATGGTGGTGCCCTTAAGGGAAGGGTCGCAGAACATGAAGTAGAGGTAGTACATACCGGTGCCGTTGATGTCAAGGGTCATCGGATCCATCTGGACCTGTTCTTCGGTTCCCTGGAAGAAGGTTTTGATGCGCTTCGGCAACTCGGGGTTCTCGGGGTTCTTCTGGATTATGACTTCGCCGAGGTTGCAGATCCGCTCCTTGGCCAGCTTCGGATCGCAGCAAATCAAATCGGATTTGAGGTAGGAACCTCCGATCCGGTTCCGATCCCGTACCTCTAGCAGTATGGCCTCCACTAGCCCCGTGTTCTGCTGCATCCTCCCCTGCACGCTTGCGGATTCACGCGGACGAGTAAACGTCACCGTTTCGAACCTGAATCCAATTGAATGGAATGAGAAACCCTAACTAACCCTAGAAATGAGAGAGAGTGACGGGGAAGTAGACCTGATGAAGGATTTGGCCAAGAGCGCTTCGCTGCCTCCGTGGAAGAAGAAGGCGTCGGAGCGGTGGGTGAAGGGCTCGTTGGAGTAGTCGTGGATGGAGGCATTGATCGGAGTTAGTAACAGTGAGAGGAGGAGGAGGAGAGGAAGCGCGTGAGACTCAAACGCCGTCATCACCGTCGTCGTGGTTGCCGTGAAAGACGCACATGCAACGAGCAATGTGATGCGATGCGATAGAAGCAATTGAAACTGTGAAGAAACGGAACGGAAGACGGAATTTTGCAGCTTCAAACCTTTTCCTTTGGTTGGTTAAAACAAAGGTGAAAGTGAAGCTCAAAATGCTGATCATGCTTCAGTTAAACCGTTCGTCAAAACCAAAAGCAAAAAAAAAATATTAATTAAATTTGAATTTGTGTTTTTAGTATAAAATAAATTATTTTTACAATAGTCCGCAAAAAAAGTTGATAAATTTTGTAATAACTATTTTTAAATATATATTAATAATTTTCTTTTACTTTTGACATGGTAATTTTTTTAGTGTAGTGATGATGACATGACAAGGTATATCCAAAACAAAGATTGGTGAAAACAAAAGAAGAAGACAAAGGGCATATGAATAACCTTAATTAAGAATCCATGTACCACGTTTTACTAGAAAGTAATAAGAAGTATTATGATACAAATATTGTGATAGATTGATATCATTTTAAAAGGTTGTTCAACAATATTGAGACAGATACAGGATTTTGTCATTGAATTCAAAGGATTCAACCGACTTTTTTGTTTTTCAGTGTGAACCCTTCTAAACTTATCAAACACGATTATGAATTTATTGGAAAATTAGTGTGCATGATGATGATTCTTTCTTTCACCTTTGATTAGTGACACTACCTCCCAGCAGGATCTTTCTTCTCTCTAATTAGGTAAGATTACACTATAGTTGCTTCTTCTTTTTTACAATTTTTACGTAACTAATTTTAAAATAACTTTTGCCAAAAGAGTTAATTTAGAAACAAATATATCATCAAAAAAGTTGTTCAATTTGACTAAGTAATTTCTTACGCCAAAATTGTAATTTCTGTATCAACTTTTATACAACTTTGGATTTTAGATTTTAGAAAACCCATTTTGTTTTTGTTTGCTCTACAATTTATTAATCTTTTATTGTTGTACAAATGAATTTTAGACCTAACGTATTCCTTTAAGATATCATTAAAATAACATAATTCATAAAATCTAAAAAATAAAAGAAATAAATATATCTAAGATTAGAATTAGACTAAAAATACATTTTTTTTTTCTTAAATAGAGTTCTCCTTTGTAGTTTAAGGGCAATGGATGGTCAACAAGATCTACATCAATAACCATAATGTTAAATAAACAATTTTAAAAGAAAAAATGGTGTTTTGTTTTTATAGGGTTATCTTATTCAACTATAAAATAATCTAGAAGATTTAAGGATGTTTTTAGTGATTCTCCTCCCAAACTCCAAAATAATGTGAAAGTAAAAGAAAAAAAGTTCTCCTTTTATATTTGATACCATTATAAAGATGATGAAATTATTCAATATAACGTGACTCATAATATTTTCAATGTATTTTATAAGGTAAGTTTCTTACAAAGTATAAAATTAATATTTTCATCAACAACTTATCATGAAAACTCTTTATCCAATATGACCTTTTGAAAACTCTGTTTAAAAATGTTTTTAACATATTTTTTCTTGGTCTTACTTCAAAATTTTTAAATAAAAGATTGTTGACTTAATTCTAAACGAACTGAGTATATATTTCCGGAGAGCAACACTATTATTAATAATAAAATTATCATTATTTTAGTGACAATCCCTATATTACCATTAGATAGTTATGGAAAATATGCATGAAATTATTTTTTAGGTAATCTTGTGAATAATTCAGACAAATTAGTGGTTAAAATATGTAAATTAAGAATGATTGAAATGAAAAAGAAAAATACAATTGTAGAACATCGAAATTAAAATATGCTATGTAAGAAAAAGAAAAAGGATTGACCATTAGTTGAAAGTGTGAAAGTTTTGATATTTTCACAAGTGTAGAAAATTTTTGTGCATATAAAGTTAATTTTTATTTTATACATAGCAGATGATTCAATAACTGAAAATTTGTTATAATGAAATATTGAATCAACAATAAGTTGATTGTCTTTGATTATTGAATGTTTGAGGATTTTTTTTTAATTTATTGGCTGATAGTTTAAACCAAAATTAAAAAGGTATTGACCTAGTTGTGTACTTATATAAGTTATTAGGGAACTTTTATAGTTATTTTTAGGAGTGGAAATAATTTTGTTTTAGCAATTCACCTACTCAACAATCTCCTGTAAAATGGTCTAATTTTTTATGTTATTTATTTATATTTGATTTTTTGTTGAGTTGTTTGTTTTTTCTTGACTGGCAATATTCATTGTAAGTTTAATTTGAGAAAAAAAACTTAAATATTATTTATAAGATATAAGTGAAATATAATATTTGAAAAATTTTAAATAATTATTAAAGATAAATTAATTTAATAAATAAGTACAAATTAGAAACAGAAGGCCACTTATAAAATCATTAGTTCAATAAATAAGTAATAATTAAATTGATTATCTAAATTAAAATTAAAAAATGATATAGTCGTAATTATGCAAACTATTATAAAACTTTTTAAAATTATTTGTAGGTGTAAAAATAACATGATGTAGAAGTTTGTTTGAACAAAGTTTATATAGTAAACTTTTACTCCATTTTTTTCTCAGCAGATATTTATATTGTATGATTTTTTCTAACTTAAATTATGTTTGAAACGAAAATATAATAAAGATTAATTCAAACTAAATTCACTTTAGATTTACTATAAAAGATATTAAATTTGAAAATGAATACAGTAAATATTGCTGAAAAAAATATTTAGTGGAATTGGAATTTTAAAATATGTAATTCCTCCATGATTTGTACTTTATTTTTTTGGCTTTGTCACGTCCTATGATTCTAAGCCAATATTTTTGAGTGTTTTTTTCCCTTCCAAAAACATTCTTTAGTTATCTTTACAACATTTACAACTCACCATAAAAACATATTTAATTATCTGCAAGTTATTATTATAGATTTATAAGGTTGTTGAAATAATTTAAGACAAATACAGGATTTTAACGTTGAATTCAAAGGATTCAAACAACTTTTTTGTTTTTCAGTGTGAACTCTTCTAAATTTATCAAACACATATCTTAAATTGTTGGAAAATTAGTGTACATGGATCATGATTCCTTTGTTGACCTCAGATTAATGGCACTGTGGTAACCAGCAGGATCCTTCTTGTCTTTATTTTTGTAAGATTCTACTATGCTCTTTGCTTCTTTTTCTTTTCAATCTTTAATGTAACTAGTTTTAAAATAACTGTTGCCAAAGAGTTAATTCAGAAACAAATATATCATTAAAAATTTAATAACAAACTATTACATATTATTCTTTTAAAATAAGTTGAACAAAGACAAAAAATCATATTCTAGAGAGTGGTGAGACGAACTTTGTTTGCAATTTAGTGAGCACGCAGGGTTGAATTGCAGGAAAAGTAAGAAAAAGATTTGGAAAAACGTAGGAAATGAAAACCAGTATCCACAAAGCACCATTCTTTTGTAGCAGCCTTAGTAGTAAATTGAATTTTTAAATGCAATGGGTGGATGGTGATGGGAGTTGTTAGTGCATCGCTTTACCCTATCATCTTTTCTATCTTTATTTTACTTTACAAGGTACCCTCTTTCCACAACTCTTGTTTCTTTCATTTCTTGGCTTTTTCTATGTACCATTTGGGTCATACTCAACTATTTATATTTGCTGATAGATATGCATATATGACCATGATGATCTTCTTTTCAAAGTTCTAAACTAATGCTACTTGTTCACACATCATATTGGCTTTAGGTGGGAAAAAAGTCCATTCTAGTCACATTAATTTATTCTATATTTCATGAAGTGTACATGTGTACGAGAATAATGAATGACATACATTGAACAATTCCTGGATCTCACTTTCACCATTAGATAATTGATTAATTGGGTGTTGTTAGATTCTATGTGATGTTACTATGTTAGTCTTGCCTCCCAAGGTACATTTTTTGAAGATAGATACTAATGATCACTCGTTCGTTTTTGTAGCTTTTTTTGTCTTGCTTTCTTTGGACTTTGGTTTTGTATTCAAAACAAAAACTGTGGCAAACAAGACATATTGAGATTAATTTGTGTGATGAAAGGACACAAATTCATCAAAAATGGATGAAGATTTAATCAAAGATATGCACTAGAATGATGGAGCTAGCTAAACAAAACTCTTCCAACTTTATTTATGACATAAGTACACTCCTTTCAAAATGATCTAAGAAGTTTGAGAGCAATTAATCATAAAAGTCCAACAAAAGGTTGATATCATCAAGGTCAACTGAATCACACAAGGCAGAAGACATAGCATCCCAATAATCTAATGGTAGAGTGACATTATTGTGCCTTGAAGGATCATCTAAAGTGGGTTCTGGGGAGGAAGATGAGGGAATTCTCTCCTCTTTGATCAGTGCTGGTGAGGGATTGAGAGATGATGAGGATGATAAAAAGGGCCACTCTTGCTTGGTTGGAGTAGGGAAGCTGTTGTTAAAGCTAAGCAGTATGGAAGTTTCAGAAGGAGAATTATTGGAATCAAGTATGATTTCAGAGTTTAGCAAGTCATTGCATGTGTGGTGGCCAAAATAGGTGGTCTTATACAAGGGAGGATCCTCTTGAATTCTTTGCACTTGTTTTGTTGCTTGACAATTCTGATCATACTTGTGAGTGCACCTGTAATAGTTCCTGCACAGGTTTACAAGACAATAATTAAGGAAAAGGAAGCAATATGTGGATCTGTGGAATTGTGAGGATGGAATAATAATATATGTTTACCTACCTTGAGTATTTGGCTTTGAGGATCTCTTTTTGGCCATACTTTCTCCAGTGGTGGCCATCAACTGTTGGAGTTTCTGAAACCTTCTCCCATTCTTGAGTAGTTCTTCTGCATATACAAGAAATGCTGATTAATTTTACACTAACACTTGACCAAAAACAAACCTTAGTTTTGAATAAGCAAGCACAACCAAGGGGTAAAAACCTAAAGACAAAGCATCTTATATATTTCATCGTAAATGCTAAACAATTTGATGGGGTCCATGAGACAACCACCTTGGATAGAAGAACAATGACCATTGGGGTTCCAAAGGGACACTTATATTTTATCTTGGAGATCCAAAAATGTTCAAACTCAAATTAACAACTGAGAAGTGAATTCAAACCCTACTCATGCACACAAACCGATCAGTCTAAGAAGAAATATATTTTTAAAAAGGAAGAGAAGTGCTGTAGGATAAGAGATATATATGTATGATTAGAAAAAGAAAGAAAAGTAGCATGATTACTTTCTCTTGTAGCACCCTCTTCTGTTCTTGAAAGTGGTGAAACTCTTGCAACTTTCTTGGGAGTCCTCAGATTTGGAGGGATACTTGTCCAAGAGGAAGAGGGTATTGGTGAAGGATCTAAGCACGTTCTTGGCAAGACTTTGAACAAATGGGGTGGTTGTTGCAGACTCATATTTTCCATTGATCACTACTCGAAGTTGAGTAGCAAACTCATGGCCTCTCACAAGCTCCTCCAACACCTTTCTGTAATCCATGTTCTTCTTCTTTCTCTTGCTTCCACTGTGTATCTTACTCTTTTGGAACCACCTAGTTCTTGCAGCTACCTTGCCTTTCTCCAAATATTCTTCTTCTTGCCCCTTATATTATTCATATATATATTGGTTGCTTTTGTTTTTGTTTTTTTGTGGATAGATTTTATATGTATATTGGTTGCTTTCACACTGTACAAGGTACATTGCCAGATGCACAAGGTTGATTGCTCATTTTATATTTTTTTAGTGTTTGGGTTTATGAAGTTAAAGTTGTTAAAATGTCCTTTTTCTAAAATGACAAGATCTGGTTAGTTAAACATTTTTTTAATTCAACAAGATTCTTGAAGTTTTTTTAAATTTGAAATAAAACTTAGTTAAGAATAAATTTCGATGACCTGTTTATATATTTTTTGAGTTTTGTTCTTTAAATTTAAAAGTTCTTTTGTTAAAAGAAAATTGTCTTTTTGTTCGGTTTTATTTTAACACTATCAGTGACTGATGTAATAAATTGTCAGATATTAAATTAATTAAATTATTATGATACTAAATATAGAAAATATAGGATGTTTTTTACTTAAAGATAAATTTTAAGTAATATTGGAGGAAGCACTTTTTTTCTACTTGAATGCATGTGTTCATATAAAAGTTAAAGTGGAGAGAGGTTAAAAGTATTATTTTGTTTCTCCATAAGTATCTTTCTTTTAGTTTATATGATGAAATTTGAAATTGAGTAAACCTATAAAGGAAATTAAACTTAAATCCAAAAAATAATACTGTGTGTATGAGATTTGTCAGATTCACTGTTTCAAGGAAATAAATGCGACTTATCTAATATTAGGTTGGCATTCAATGTTATTTTAAATGAAAATTCAGGCATACTACACTTCCTGTGTCAGAGAAGAAAAGTCATGGAAATGGAAAACTGCAAAAGAAATACACGTTTTCAGAAAATAATTTCTCCATGAAAAAAAAAATTATTACTTCCATACTATAATTTATTCTCTCTAATTTAGAAAGAAAATTACAATAAAAGGATAATAAAAAGATGAAATTATAGTTGACCTTTACAAAATCGTAATGTACTCTTCCAATCGTGGGAGTTCTTCTATTATTGTGCGGATGAGTTCTTTTCTTGATCGATGGTAAGAGAGTATGTAAATAATATTGAAGTTTGATGAAGTGTATGTGATTGCAATAAATGTGCAATTACTTAATAAAATAAATATTAATATTTTTTTTTCTATTTATAACATTTAAGAGATTTTTATATGTACAGGGGCCTTGCTTACACAATTAAATTGTATTAATACTTAATTAGTGTCTAATTATATTATTAAATTACTTATGTTAATGTGAATTTTATAATAGAGATCAAGATATTATTGGTAATGTGGACAGTATTTTAAATCGAGTGACAATCAATTATAAAAAGTTTATTATAACTAAAAGTTTTTGAAAAAAGAAATTATCCTTGATTAAAATTATCTTATGATATTATTTATGTATTGTCTATTATTGATTAAAATTATTTTATGATATTATTTATGTGTTGTCCATTATGTCTTAAGAGGATCATTGTGTAAGAGTTTTTAAAAGAAAAAAATTTTATATATCCTTAAGTGAAATAATATCAAGACAAGCCTAAGAAATTTATTATTGTGAAGAGTCTTTAGAAGAAAATTTTTATATCTTTTAGATAAGATTATATATGATATTAATCAATACATTAAATAAATAAGTTATGAGAAAACCTTTAAAATGAAAAGATTGAAATGAAAGTTTTGGTAGATGGAGATTGTACCATGATAATGACAATTAAAGTTTTGAATATTCAAGTAGTATACAGTTGAAACATTGGCTTTGAAATAAGTAGAGAGTAATTTGCTTTTACAAAATGGTAAGTGGATCCATACCTATAAGAATATTTTTCCAAGTATAGATGATTTTTTTATTTGTATTTTTGCAAATATTTGTATGTTGAAGAGTACTGTTAAAGATAGCATTATATTGATTGATTATTATTGTGCTTTGACAATGTTTGTCAAGATAAGAGTGATGTTCAGATAATTTCTTTCATATGTATGTTTGCTTGATAACAGACATACATGTTCATTATCTATCTAACACCTTCATCGTGGTCATACTTTATACATCAAATGTAATATTGACATAACTTCATCCTAACAACTAATAATTATTGCAAAATTATTGTGATACGTGCAAGGCTTTGCACTTAGATCCTTCATCTTAAATTTTTCGTCATTTCTATAATACTTGACTATATGACTTGCTATGATGATTATCGTTGATAAGGCAAACCATGTAATGTCTTTTTTCTTTTTATACTTTATCTTAAAAGAAGATTACAAGAGAGATTTTTTTTAAAGTTATTGTCAAACCACGTGATTATTGATGCTAAAGTTTTTATTATATTAGATTAAAAAATACCATAAGATATCATAATTGACCAAGATTTATGACAATCGTACATTAGAGATTTAAAATAAATTATCTCAAAAAATTTTAACTCAAATTTTTTTTCAAGATTTATTTATCTATTCGTTGTTGTTCAAGCTTATATAAGCTTGTATGATATTTGTTTTGTTGTACTTCACTTTTACTTAATTTTAAATTTGTTGAGTATCTTCTTTTTATTTAAGATATCATGACAATGGTCTATCACAATCACCAAACAAAATTATGTTAAAAAAATTACATATAAGTGTTTGATAATAAGGAAGAGAAGAAAAATAATATAAAAAAAAAAACCTAAATTATGTGGTCAAACCAAAAGAAGAATTACATCATCTAGTAGTTAAGTTGAAGTAGTTAAGTTGAAGAGGAAACATAAATATTAGGACAAGTCAACTCAAAATATTAATAAAAAAGATAAATATTAAATAGATCTCTCAAAATATTTCATCACTTGGACATAAGCTGATTTCTTAGGCCATGATCTTTAATGGCCAAAAATAAAAACATTTCATTAAAATTCTGTCAAAAGAATTTACAATTACGTCATACACCTTTTAAGTTATTAAATTTATTCATAAAACTTAAAGTTTAAACATTTATATAATCTTAAAGTTGAAAAAGGTGAAATATTGAATAAATTAAAATATAAAAAAAAGTTGGTCAAGTGAAGTAATTTTTAAGTGTTTGATGAATTAAACATAGTGTTACGTATATAAGTCTTTCTCATCATACTTAACAATGATAAGAAAACATATTAAAAATATTCACAAAATTCAATCTTTCTAACAATATAAAAAAAAATAAACAAGAGGTTCAACACAGCATGAAAAAGACTTAGTTTTAGTCTAATACATTCCTATTTATAATATTTTAATAAATTTTATTGATTTAATTACGTGTTTAAATTGCTTTAATATTGAATTATTTATCTAACGCGACTTACTATTTTTCTGTCACGTTTTCTTATTTACTATTTTATTTTCTTTGACATTGTTTCCGGGTCTTTCTTTCATAACGCGACTTTCATGGTTGGCATGTGCTTAGAAAATCGACCAAAAACACTGAACACTGCTCACATTACAGACCAAGTTGGTATTTTTCAATCCATATAAAAATCGACGGCTTAGGATGTGCCACGTGTGTGACCACTGTTTAGGTGACGTCACAGTTATTGCGTCATATGATGACGTTAAGAGAGATGTAACGTGAGAGTATAACATTGACTACGTTGGGGTATGAAAGGACGATGTTGCCCTTCCGGGTTGTGCGGAACACTGTTATCTACTTTTTTGTCAAGTTCTTCCTCTTCAAGTACTTTCCAGTTCATAATCTCTGTTTTTTCATTTATTTTTCTCTCGCAGTAGTCACCTTTCAATAATTACTTTGACAACTTTCAACTAGTAATTAGTTTTTCAACTTTTGATAATTTTCCAGTTAGTTTTCGACCAAAAGTTTAAAGAATTTGAAATGGTTGAATTGTTTTGATCTAGAGTTTCTTCAATTTTAAATGTTTTATTCAAATAAATCAGTTTGTTAAATTTTAAATTCTGGATTTAGATAGGGTGCCATATGAAAAAAATTATATATATATATATATATATATTAAATCAAAATAAAAACAATAAACAAAAGAGAAAAAAGGAAGAGAGAGACAAGGGAGATATAAAAATGAGAAAATGACTATAAACTGGACAAAGGGTCTGCAGGGATTGCAGAAAATTTCAATATTTTATTTTATCCTTTGTTGAGACAGTATCTTTTTCTTTCCCGTTTAAAAAATGGGGATTATAAGGATAATACAAGCTTGATTTTTACATAACTATTGTACATCTGGTTACTCTGTGTTGTAACCATCCTCTCAGAGAAGATCGGTGGATCATGATCATGATGCCAGTGCCCCATTTTTCATATTTCCTCTTTAACCCTCTTTCATCCTCCCTCTCCTTTTTACCTTCATTATCTGATGCATTTACTAAGCCTGGCTTCATATGTGATTCCCCACGACATACTTCAATACTATGTAGGATGAGCACCTGTTTTGAATTGTTGCAACAATTTTGTGATGCTACTCACCTGAAGAATTAACATCACAAGATATTAGGGCCAAGTACAAACGGATCTAAACACTTGACAAGAGCAAGCTTATTTTATTTCTGTAAAAGAAGGTTGAGCACAACATTTTTCCATCTTGATCCCAATGATTATTGAAGGCCCAAGTCCCAATAAACAAAAGACAGCAGTAAAGTACAAAGTTTGGATAAAGAATATCTAAATCTAATACTACAAATAAATATTGTTGAGAGAGCTCTCATTTGTTCAAAATTTGAAGAAAAAAAATCAAAATCGTAAATTCAAGATTTAACGAAGATTTTGGTCCTCAATTTCCATAAATTTGAGTTTTGGTCACATCACACCTATAGATGCTATTATTGGTAATTATTCGTCCTTATATTTTCACTCATTTGAGGATTAGTCTCTCAGGGACCAGTGCCTAAATAACTATAAGAATCAATCCTCCATGGAACACAAGGTCCAATATCTCTATTAGTAGATACAATCAAGACCATGAGACTTCTAAATTCTATAAAATCTGTGAGTAACAGCATTACTATTACGTCATTAAGGATGAAGGGCTATCATAAACCATTGAGAGATCTCTGTCTCTCTTAACTACTCATTCTAAGACATCTTTTGGACTGAAAGTAATACACATCTAAAACTATTAAATTCACTCTCAGCTTTAGAAAACCACTGCGTTCAATGAAACAAGTTTTAAATAAAATATCGTTAGATAACTATAAAAGAACACCATTCAAAATATGTTTTAGATTAAACAGAGAAAGCATACACTTGCCTGGTCACTTATACTGCCAACTGCCACAAGAATGCAATGTGATGGACAAATACAGCGGAAACCATTCCAATGAGATTCCCTAGTTTCTACAAGATTGACAGTAACTCAAGTTATTTGGAAACTTTTGATTGCAAATCAGCATGCTGTTCTCTCATTGTCTCAGCTTCTCTAGCTATCTGGATATCTGAAGGACAAAATACTTGATAAAAAGCTTTGCAAGAAAAGCGAGGTAGCAATGCCACGATTATTATAAGCAAAATTGTCATCCAATATGTAGGGGAACTTGCCAAGTGATAAATAGTCCTGAAATTATTAGAGGCACATTCATTAGCTATGTATCCCACAGTACTAATCTAGAATATAGTATGCCGATAGGAAGACTGTGACTAACCCGTAATTGGGAAAGACAGGTATAGAATCCAATATCACCACGCAGGCATATGTAATGACTATTGATCCCCATACAGCAACATGACTAACCAGTGCCCACTGGTTAATGTCCATAGCAAGGTGTACATTTACAAGGATAACAACTGAAATTGTCCATAAACTGCCCATGCTCCATATATCAATTGTGCTGTCCTTATAGATGAATAGGGGAATGTAGAAGAGAACAAGACTCTGCCATAGTGTGTCAATCATTGTAATCCAAAATAATTGCAAATTGTAAGCCTCATGCCTGTGACCTGTACCGTATAATTTTGGATACTGCAAGAGTGTACTATGACTCAAGTCTTTGTCCAACACACCAATAATGATAGTGGGGATAGATGTGTATATCACAGAATAAAATACACTACTCCACTCTGTCAATGCAGAAGTTGTAGAAAAAGCAGTGCATAATATATACCTATGGACAACGATGACACCGTGATAGAATCAATAAAAAGTTTTATAAAATCTCATTCTGTAAATTAAATGACTTCTATCACTAAGCTCAAGAATTGGCAATACATCCTCCAACATATTACAAATTTGAACATGGATAGCATAGCCAAAAGCAGACTATTCTTAATGGCCAACTTCATTGACAAATGTTAACATACAAACATGGATAAATTCCTTTTCCCAGTTGAACCTAGATGTAAGAAAAATAATGAAAGTAACAAAATTTTCAAGTGCAAGTTCATGCCTAAAACATTTAAAGAGCAGATAACGGAAAAAAAAAAAATATGCTGAGCACAGGAATGAATCGACAAGATAAAAGAAAGACTAATTATATTGAACAAATTGGTGGAAGTCAGCCAGCAGTGTGAAAAGAAAGCTATACATACCAGAATAGCATCAACACAAAGACAGCATTGCGGTAAAAGTTGTACAGAACTAGATAACCAACACGCTGATAATTCCAGTGCCCGTGAACAAGAAGCAATCTTTTCAAGAACTGGAATTGTGCCATGGCAAAATCTGATGCCATCACAGCTTGGCGCCCTTCCTGCCCACATATTCCAACACCAACATCTGCCATTTGGATCATCGACACATCATTTGCCCCTGTCCAAAGTAGTCAAAAACAAACAGAACAGGTCATAAGTTAGATACTGAAAATCTTCATTTAAAAGTGCATCTGATCATACAAATAACAAGTTACATGCAAAAGAATCTTGATGACCTCAACTATTAACCATCACCCAGGCACCCCAACAAAGTACAAATGTAAAGTATACGAATTTCATATCATTATGAAGAACTTACCATCACCAATAGCTAATGTCAGATCATCTGTGCGGCTTTTTATCAGATCAACAATTCCTGCTTTTTGCAAGGGTGCAACGCGGCAGCATAGCACAACCCTACAGGAAGTTGCAAGGTTGAAAAGCTGTAGAAAGGAAAAGGGAAAACAGTAAATATTTGCCATGAAGTTATGGATACCAATCTAAACAGTTTTGTATGCACTTAAATACATTAAGCTTAAGTTTTCCAATATACGTAAATATTCCCAATGAAAACTTCAAGTGAGCAAGGTTAAACTTGCCTCCGACTCCAGATCCTTATCCAAAATATAAACTAAACTGGTTCCATCAATTATGAGTGCCAATTGAGAAGTAGTTACTTCTTCCTTTCCTGCGTTGCACTTGGGCAAGCCCAATGATTTTGTATCATTGTGAATATCAAGGCAACCATGTCTAGAATCAGTTTTGCACTTCAGATTTTGATGTTCTCTACTTGAAGATTTCAACCCATACTTAGCTATAGCATCAGTCAAGAGCTTTCTGCACTCAACTTCTGAAGTGCCATTTATAATTATCTGCTGCATATCTCCACTCAGAAGTTTACAAGAAAGACCAATGGAAATTGCAGTCTCTCGCTTATCACCAGTAAGAACCCAGACCTTGATTCCAGCTTGCCGAATGGACTCAATGGCTTCTGGCACACCCTCCTGCAGCTTGTCCTCAATTCCAGTTGCTCCAAGTAGCTTTATGTTGCACTCTATTAGAGCCGCTGTTTGACGTAGTTTTGCAGCTCGATCAGTCAATGAAGTGCTTGCATCTTCATACATGTTTTGCCACTCCTCCAATTCGGCATCTGAAAGATCCCTGGAGCCAAGTACAAGAGTACGTAAACCTTGCATAGAATATTCATTTAAATGATTCTGAGTTTCATGCTGTATGCCATTGTTTCCTTCAGAGTCAGGTGCTAAAATGCTAAACATAGAAGTGTCAGCGCCTTTAACCAACACCTTAACAGTATTATCAGGAAACCGGAGAACAACAGACATCCTCTTTCGCACGCTATCAAACTCGTGCAGGCCCAATACATCCAACCTATAATAATGCACACAGAAATGATTAACTGAATATAAACCACACAAAAGAAAAAGGCTGCACTTGTATATGCAATGTAAATATAATTCAATATCATAAAATACAAAAGCCCAAAAACATTTTGGAAAGTAAAACACACAATCTCACACCAAATGGGGTCGCTATTTACCTGAGTTTCTCCCCATTGACATCAATAACAACGTTTCCAGATGTTCGCTCAAATAGAGTATATCCATATGCAGATGCAGCTGAAACTAGAGCTTGTTCATCAGGAGACTCTCCCTGGTAATCGATACCTTCTATGTCTTGATTTGATTCATCTTTTCCACAACTGGAAACTTTGCTACTAGTGATAATGGGGATCACAGTATTACAAGCAGCCAATGTGAGGAAAAACTCATGAGCAGCAGTTCTTTCATCTAAATTTGAGTCTTTCTGCAACAATGCCATTAGTTCAGAATCAACAGCAATTTCAGATTTCAGGTTCCATTTTCGTTTACCGTTATTGGCTGCTGTCGCTTCTGCAAAACATTACCAAAATTGGTTTGTGATGCATATATACCGTCAAATTTCCATCGCATCATAAGCTTATAGATGATTCTAATGAGAAATCAAGTAGTCATTCAGCTCAAACATACAACATAATCAAATGGTGGATGATAGAAAAAGATTATTGAAGGGTACGGATATTTCATCAGACAACTCTGAGATGAGGCAGAAATTTTGAAACTGAAAGTAAGTCCTGCATTATTACAGAGCTTTAGATATGAATGAACCATATTCCACAAGTCAATCCCAGAATTTATTTAGGTAAGCAAATAGAAAATGATAGCCCAAGAGAAAATCGTGTGGGAAATGAAGGTGGGCACCAGTAAATCACTCATTGTCATATATCAAAAATATCAAAACTAGCGCATCACTCAAACTTCCATGAACAACCAAAAATTTTCTCATGATCTCAGCGCAACACATATAAAGCTTTTCAGCAAATTTCAAACTATATCAGCATGACAGAGATAAAGGCATCGTACCACATTTTTAAGCAAACTGGAATTACATAATGACCTCAAGTGAAGCCCAACTGAAGAAAAAAATACCTGTACTTTTATCATCAGTAAGCAAGGAGCTCCCATAGTTCTTTCCATGTATACTGGCTCTCTGAAACTCCATTTTGTTTTCTGTTAGAGTTCCTGTCTTGTCAGAAAACACGTAGCGTATTTGACCCAAATCTTCATTTATATTTAATGATCTACACTGGAACCTTGATCCGGATTTAGCATCATACATATCCCTGTCCTCTATCATGAAGTATGACTGACCCAATCGAACTAACTCCATTGTGATATATAGAGATATTGGTATCATTATCTGAAACACAATAATAGAGCTCAAAAAGGAGAAGAATGTTTCCATCGGTATCCCATAGTACCTGTATTTCCTTCCCTTATTTGGCCCATCGTTGAAGAATTTTTTTCTGTAGTAAGGCAAGGTATCAAGCTGATCCCCGTGGCGTACCAGCCAGAGACCCATCCCAAGGGCAACAACTGCGCACATGATAAAAAGAAAAACCGACAACCACAAAGTTTCTCTGTTCATGTAACTTTCCAGTTTGCTTCTCTTGGAAGGGGAAGCTGCACTGTTCATCATTGCTTTTGTTTGCTGCCCTGCATAGACCACAACACCAATTATCCAATCCGTGTTCTTCAGCATGCAACCACGCAGTACAATGTTTGACTGGTTAAGGGGAATCTTATGGCCATTAAACTCCATATTGGCAGTGAACTCATAGATATTCCGATTAGGTGGCTCACATCTAATAACTCCAGAGACAGCACAAGCATCTGGCAACACCGCCGAAGCTGTTTCTTGCTTGGCAAACCGTGTCTTCAAATTCGATTCACCATCCAAATTCATTGTCTGGATATAGGCAACCCCACTCGGATCACTTGTTCCCAACAAGACCACATCAGCAGGAATCATCTCATCGGCAAAGATTTTAACCACATCACCCGCCTGCACATGTTTCCATCTCTTGGAACGGAACTGAGCCGATTGAAGAACCAGACACTGACGATTGTTTTCATGGCAATCCGACCTGTGCCTGCGCCAATCCTCGTATGCATCCTTGATTGCAGTGACGCAAAGCACAAACAAGAGGGGGAAAAGGGACACGGTTCGGCCGAAAACAGCTAGCGGAGGAAGCTGATTCAGGGCAGCAATGGCAAGGAAATAGAGATAAGCAACCCGGTGAAACTGAATGAAAAGATTCTTGGGCAAGAATGTGAGAAGAGTGTATTTGCTGGTTCGGATGGCATTCCCAGAAAACTCATACTTTTCATTAGTCTTGACGGGATCATTAACATAGATGAGGTTGGCATTGTCCTCATGTAAGAGGACATTATCATCAAATTGCACGCTGCTTTTGGGACGAACCCTGTGGCGGCGGGAATGGGAAGTTTCAGAGGGGTGAATGTTTGGGGCATTATTTTCCATAGCACTCCACGACCCCCTAACGTGGTGCACTCAAATTCAAAACTTGTTCAGCACATTGGCACCCCAATCCTGAACAATCAGAAAATCAAACAGATAACAAAAAACCAAACAAATGACTCAACCTAATGGGCATTCAAGCCCACATTGGCGGCAAAATCATCTCATTACATTGCACTGCAAATTGCATCCATGTTGGCGATTGTTCCTCCCCCTCCCCCTCCTGCTGCACAAACCATTCAATTCAATGAGGACAAGAACAAGCATATGAACGAAGAAATGTGGAAACGAAAAGAGAAATACCTGGAAGAAATAAACAGAGTGTGCAATTGAGGAGAAGAGGAAGATGAAGAAGTTGATGCAATGAAAATGAAAACGCAAATGCAATTGAAATGGTAATGGATCTGCGTTCCCCCGCGGAATGGAACGGAACGGCTAAAGAAAACCGTTAGTTAGGTGGAAGAGATAGTATAAAGATGTAATAACAAATTAACAATAAAAATGTAATAATAATAACACATTAAGGTAATAATTGAAATGATAATAATAAATAAATTGTAACATTAAAGTTGGCAATCGAGAAACAAACGGGGAACCACCAATTCTGCTTCCCACCAAACCAGACTGCTGCAACATTCAAACAAAAGTCACTTTTATTTATTTATTTATTTTTATCCAAGAAAACATATTTTTAATTATTCATTATTTTAAAATGACATTAACGATTAATATTAGATACATTTTTTACGAACATCTATGCGGTGAGTACGAGGTTGTTATACACTATATTAAAAAAAATATTACTTGTTTTTTGTCACTATATTTTTTTTTTTTTACTTAACATGAATTTATTATAAAATTGAGCATATTTATAATGAAATAAGGTTATACAATATTTCAATAAATTTGTGCATTAAATTCATTAAAATAAGTTTAAAAATAAGTAAAAAATGATTTTTCATAAATCTAAATAAAGTGTTGCACGTGTTTAATATTTTTCTGTGGCTCCTGATGGATGAGGCCTTAAATATGGACCAAGAGAAGCAGTGGATAAAGTGAAGAAGAAGAAGAAGAAGAAGAAGTGGCAAAAGTGGTACCTCTGATCTGAGAAGCAGCATCATCCAATGGCTTCTCTGCTCCCTCCAACTCCAACTGCTACTTCCACGCTCAAACACAGCCAAATGACCTCTCCCTTGAAGCTCACCACTCCGAACAATGCTTCTTTCTTCCCGAACTCAAACCACCGTTTGAAGAGCAACTCTTCGAAGTGCCATGCACTGTTTGGTGACGTAGCCAAAGGGTTGGTGGAGAACAGTGTTGGCATGGAGCAGTTTCAAAGTATCCAATCAGGAATAGTGCAGTTTGAAAGTGTGACTGAAGGCTTATCTGACGTGCAGAGATGGGGGGTTCTGGTGTTTGGTGGGTTGACGTGGATTTACCTCACTGCGAGGCCTGGTGTGCTTGTTGGTGCCATTGATGCGTACCTTTTGGCCCCTCTTCAACTGGGGTTCGACAGTTTGGTTGGAAGGAGGAACTTGAAGAGGAGTGACTTTGTGGTTGGAGAAAAGCTTGGTGAAGGGTCTTTTGGTGTTGTGTATTCGGGTGTTTTGGTTCCGAAGAATGGGAATGGGAATGATGGGAGTCGTGATGTGGTGCAGAAGAGGGGGAGAGGCAAGGCAACGAAGGTGGAAGCCAAGTCTAAGGATAAAGTCATTCTTAAAAAGGTATTGTTGTTGGAACTTTTTTAAGGAAGCAAAGAACAGTGATCTTATGTTGGTGTTTGTTTGTTGTATGCATTATCTGCTTTTAGATTATTAGCTGACTAATGGGATGTGCAGGTTAAGGTAGGAATTCAAGGTGCTGAGGAGTTCGGTGATTATGAGGAGTGGTTCAATTACAGGCTATCTAGGGCAGCTCCCGAAACATGTGCTGACTTCCTCGGAAGTTTTGTGGCTGATCAAACAAATTCACAGTTTACAAAAGGTGGAAAATGGCTTGTTTGGAAGTTTGAGGTGCTCTTGCTTGAATTTCTATTCATAAACAATTGCCTTAGATTAGATGAACTAATCATAGCTATTTAACTGTCAGGAGTTTTGTATAAAAAGTTATTTGCATGATGTTAAATTTCCATCTTGGTCTAATTTATTCCTCCATTTACTTCACTAATTGGAGGGTTGCCCTTGTCACAGGGTGATCGTACTCTTGCTGATTACATGAAGGATCGCAACTTTCCTTCGAACTTAGAATCTGTGATGTTTGGACGTGTCCTGCAAGGTGTTGACACTTCAAAACGAAATGCATTGATCATCAAACAAATAATGCGGCAGATCATTACATCTCTGAGGAAAATTCATGATACTGGCATTGTTCACAGGGATGTAAAGCCTGCCAACTTAGTGGTTACAAAACGAGGGCAGATTAAACTCATTGATTTTGGAGCAGCAACAGACTTGCGGATTGGCAAGAATTATGTTCCCAACCGTACCCTTTTGGATCCTGATTACTGCCCCCCAGAATTATATGTACTCCCAGAAGAAACACCAAGTCCACCACCAGAACCAATTGCTGCTTTCCTTTCTCCAATCCTTTGGCAGGTATACTACTTCTACCCTATTCCTGCAGTCAAAATATGGTTCTTCTGTATGGATCACTGATTTTTTCAGGTGGGTTAAATCAGCATATTGGCTAAGATCAGTTCACAAACTTAATTGTTCTGTGAATTAAAATTTTAAGAATCTTATAATTTAGGAACATTAACAAAAAGATTTGTTGATATCTTAGTCACGTACTGCTTTATTCCAATCGTATTTGTTTTGCTGAGGAAGTGCTAAAGTGGAGTTATGTGATTATTGTTGCAGTTAAACAGCCCTGATTTGTTTGATATGTATTCAGCTGGGATTGTACTCCTTCAAATGGCAATACCATCCATAAGGTCTTCGGCTGCTTTGAAGAATTTCAACTTGGAACTAAAAAACTGTGGATATGATTTGAAAAAGTGGAGGGAATATACTCGCAGCAGGCCTGACTTCCAAATTCTGGATAGTGAATCTGGTAGAGGGTGGGACTTAGCTACAAAGCTTGTATCTGAGAGAGGTTCCCTAAGAAGAGGACGTTTATCTGCTGCGGCAGCTCTGAGACATCCCTATTTTCTTCTGGGTGGTGATCAGGCAGCTGCAGTACTTTCAAAACTAAGCTTAAGCAGAAAGTGAGCTGCTTAGCAATGTGGGTATACTGTTTCAAATTTCAATTCATTCATTTTTTAAATCACTGGTTCTCCTTTAAAATTTGTATGGTCAAGTTTGATATGATAAGATTTCTATTTCCTCGTGCTTCCACCTATCTTGTTTTATGAAATTGTATTTAGAGTTATCTACAGTTTCCTTGGCAAGAAACCAAGCAAGATAATTTGGAATGAAAGAAAATCACTTATGTGAGCAACTTGTATCTTTGCATTCTCTTTTGCCTCACAAGATGATGTAAAAGTGCTAGTTACCGAAAAGTAGTTTCTCAGTGTACAAACAACATGTTTGTTTAGTTTTTGGGTTACTTGTAATATGACAGGATGGTTCACTCATTTGTTTGTTTTTTTTTTTTTTGTAAGAACTAGGATCCATGTCACTTTTGATTGAAGTTTATTTTAAGAAATTTCTTTCCAACAGGAGGAGGAGGACATTTGAATTCAGAGGTGTCCCACAGCCGGCCTGCCTGACATGTGAATTTAACACCATCCATTATAAGACTTTGTTCCATTTTTTTGTTTTGGGTTTTCCTCCAAAGTTTATATCAGGGTGAAATTTTCTACTCAGTTCCAGGCATTTGATAAGTCTGAGGACATCAAAGCATAAAGAGGGAAAAATTATTGCTGCAAAATACGTTTATATCTTTCATGTGACCTATTTGACAACGGTTTCAACAGGAGCATGTTGTAAGAGCTTAATCAGTTATCTCCTATGGTTTCTTTCTACAAAAGGTGAATGCTTGAATATTGGTGGGACCTGTGAGACCATAACTTTGAGTTCTATGCTTGAAACAGGACATACAGCCAAGTAGACCTGCATTCTATTGACACCTACCAAACGAAATTACAAGGATGATATTTGTATTTAGTTCCATCTCTTTCATCTTAATAGTATTCTTGTACGAAACTGTGCTTCTTGTTGCTTTCAAGAGTTAATAACATAGTTCTCCATACCAAAATTACTAGCTTATTTTACAATTTGACACACAATTATCAGAACATACAAAGTATAACTATTGGCATCAATACAAACAGAATGGTATGCTGCATACCCATATTTATCTATTCTCTTGACTTTCCTCTGTAGTATCATTTTCATTGTGAAGCTATTATCTTGGATGCACCACGGACATGCTTTTTATATAGCAGAAAGTTTGCAATTTTCCAATATGGTATTAGAGTTCGTCATGATAGAGTACTTTTTCCAACACACTTCGCTTCTTACAACCCCAACGGCATTTCTTGGAGCACAAGGAATTGAAGAGGGCTAGCCTTGTGGATTGAAGGGATATAATGCTTGATGTGGAAGGTGATTTTGAGAGAACAATTGCATACCCATCATCCATGTAATCTGTTCCATCGGGAAAGAGCTGCCACACAAGGCTTCCAGCCCCACTGCCTCCTTTCTTGGTAGAGTTTAGGATTGTCTTGTACACAGTGTTTATAAGGTTGTCTCTGTATGATGAATTGAAGCCAGGAGCTTTTGCAGACACACCAAACTCACCAAAAACAACAGGCATTCCAAGATACTTCTCAGCATCCTCTATGTGCGCTTCCATCCAAGACTTTATAAATGGGAGGTGGGAACCAGCAATTGATTGTGAAATCCTTTGGCAAGGTAATTCATAGTCAGAAAATCTCATACTCATGCTGGATTTCAGATAATGTTTAGATGAATGGTAAAAGCAAAGAAGAAACACTTATGGCATAGTACATTAATTTAGTTTATAATCTGTATGCACTTGAATAGGATTATGATATTAAGATGAATGCTAAAAGTTTGCAGCAGTTCAGTTTTATGACACTGTACATGCTATAGTAAAAGTCATCATTGAATAAACTTAGTAACTTACCAAGAGTCTGGATATATGTGAACAGAAGCGAAGTCAACACCTAGAACCTGGTGGTTCCTGATAAAATCAGTTCCGACCTGTTGAGCATATGCATTTGGGTTTAACTGATATCTCTGAGGTGTGGAGGGGCCATAAAATCCTTCCAGTCCAATCTCCACTAGATGTTTTGTATCAATGCTTTTCACATAGAATGCCATTTCTTTTATCCAATCCTACAATGTATTCAGTTATGCACAAGATGTGATATCATGGAAGGGACTGATTAACTGAATGCAATGATTATATCACATTACAAACTAAAAGAATAGTTCCACTGGACATTCTTTTTAATGGAAAGCAAAAGTTCTGGAGGGGCAAACCTGTAACACATCACCTGAGGAGTCTGAGGAGCACCGAGGCTCATTCATCAGTTCCCAAGCAAAAATGGTTGGATCTTCCTTGTAAGTGATATTTGTGAATGTATTAACTCTATTGAGCACCGTCTACACAATAAAAAAATAGTACTCAACCCAATTAGTTATTAGGTAGTTCAATTCTCAATAACAAAAGGTGGTTCTTGATCTGTTGGATTGTAAGGAACTACATGCCTTAACATGAGCCTTGTAGTAGCTTCTGAGAGTTGGATGTGAAAAAAAGTCATCATCAGAGGTCAAGTTAAGGCCAGCTGCATTGCCCCACTTCACATACTGTGCTTTGCCACCGTAAGCCTCCCAGTTGTTAACCAGTGATAATATGAGCCTAATTTTGTATTTCTTTGCTTCACTTACCACAAAATCCAAGGCCTATGGTTCCAACATAAAATGGAATTGCATCAGAATTGCTATTTAACTTCACACATAACTAGAATTTTGACACTATCATCATTTAAAACATTAATAACTACTAACTATAATACAATGGTGAAGAAAAAAAATTGCTCATACAAGAGAAGTCAAAATCATAATACGTAAAAAGTAATGAAAATAACAAGCAGATAGTTCAGAAGCACTGACCTTGAACACGTCTTCATTATAAACTGATGGAGATTTCTGAAGAGCACGCCATTGGCCATCATTGAAGGCCCAAGTCCTACAAACTGACATGCCCACAGAGGATGCATGTTTGAACACCTCAGTGACCTTTCCTCTGGTGGACTCATCCGCAGCAAATACCATCAACCAGTACGTGTTGAATCCATTAACATAGAAAGGTTGGTCGTTCACCACAAACTGGTTTCCTTTAGTTTGTACCATCTGCCATTCGTTTTCTTCCATGTCCTCCATTTCATTTCTTATCCCAGAAAAAGGAGGGAAAAAAAATATAACTAAGTACCAAAAGTTAAAAAGTACTCAAGTAAGAATTTTTGTACATGAATAATTAACAAAAGGGTTTTCTTATACATACCCATAACTTAAGATAGAATCTGCTACATCAACGCTTTCCCCATCTTCATATTCACTGACATCAAATGCAGTTGAGCTTAAACTTATAGTGAGAGTCAGAAAAAGGACCAAGGAAATGGTAAGTAATCCAAATCTCTTGTTTGTTTCCATAGTGTTTGGTACCTAGCCACGATGTCTTATGGTGTTTTGGACCACATTATATAAGTGATCATCTTAAATTTTCTTGCATAGAAGTGGATCAAAGACAGAAGAGTGGTGTGTAAGTTGAGACCATGTCACTGCTCTAGCTTTAAAGCCAAGAAAAGCTTCTATTCTATTATATTCTCTTTCATTGCTTAGCAATGTGTAGCAAAGTCAGGTAGGAGTAAAGTAGCAAAAATTGTGTGTCCTAACTCCCAAGGTACGCTCGTGTCAAGTGGGCTCCACAAACCATAACTAAGGGATACATGAAGTTTTGTTTGATTTGAAGAAATTCAAATTACGGTAATCTTGAAATCAATGATATTAAGTATGTGATTTGAAGATCATTATACTTGAATAAGTAACGGTTAGAATTTAGATTTAAGGTTTAATTTTATCTCTCAACGTCGACTTGTATAATGAAAGTTATCCAAATTTTGTAAGCATTGGTTATGTTTATCTCTAATTGATATAATACCTCATTGTTTTCTAAGAGTAGATTTTCTAATGGCTGCACACACACTATGGTTTAGTGAGTTTTTTTGGTTAGTTCCTTGGCAAGTAGTCCTTTGAAGATATTGGCAACCAATTTTGATAGACTATAATTAAGACTAGAAGTGATTCAAATACAACCACTATATATCAAAGTATAACACTATCAAGTTTGTTCTAATTGTATTTCACCTTTTTAAAATTAAGGTCTTCACAATCAATTCTGTCATATAGGTATATATAGTAAAGGACTTGACGAGAAGAATTTTTCGAAAGAAAAAAAAAAAACATATATTGAGTCCATGTACTTGCTAAAGTCCTCCTGGAGGAGTTTAATCCCTTGAGAAATTGAAAAGATAAAAGGAGATTAGAGGCATTTGCCAAAATAAGAAGTTGAAATGAAGATATTTGATTGAGTAAATTATAGTTGTTATAAAATATTGTATAATCATACTTTCTTTAACTTATTTATGATTTATAAACTTTCTTATGTAGTTCCTTATATGTGGGAGTAAAATATGTATATATATACAAATGAAAATGAAAATTATAAAGTAAATTATTTTTCAATTAAGTTCTTGAGAAAACCATTGGTTTTTTATATTAGATTTTTTAGGGGACATTGGTGTGGTATATCATCAGCATTAACGAGAAAACTTTATATCCACGTGCTCAAATTTTTTTCATTAAGTAGTTGTTGATCATCAAACACTCTCATCATATTTTAATACAACTTTATTATTTCCTTTCTCCAATCTAAAGTTAATATCTACTTCCTATACAATAAAAGGTATGGATTTTATCATAATTTTTCCTTAAATTTTAGATTAAGGGAAAAAATATATCAATATCTCATGAAAAACTATATCGATAATAATAAATAATTGTTTCATTTGTAAATTGTACCGATATCTTTTTTGGTGATCAACATAGTTAAGGAACACACCTTTCAACTTTAACTCTAAGAGACAACTTACTTCCTTTTTATTTGCATAAGTGAACATCCAACAATTATAGGACTTACTATTGCACTTTTAAGTGATTGAATGAACATTTTATAATCAAGAGACCTAAATGACTTTCGATTGGTAATGTGTACTACATATGTGAGAGTATCTCCTCAATATATTGTTGCACAGAAGCTCCAACAATACAACTCATTCCACCACTCCATTATATTGGAGAGTATTTGGACAAGATCTTTGATGAGAAATTCCTTATACTCCATTGTCACTGCGTAATGCCTGAACTTGTGTTTTGTACTATGTCTTAATAATTAAAATTTATGAAATATTTACATGTTCACGAATGTCATAATACAAAGTTGAAGGGTCTATTTGATGAAATACATTTGGAAATAATTTCTTTATGTAACCATAAGATGCATGTTTTAAATGTTTATGTCGTACCCAAATATTGTCACATTTTCTTACTTTTTGAGACCCTTTTGTTGTGAACACTTGACTAAGTCTCTTAAAATCTGTTTCTATCAAATCCAAATAATACAACATTCCTCACTTAATACTACAACCAATCTCGTTTGAACGTCTTTCAAAAAAACGAGTGAGGCCAAAAAGTCATTACAGAGAATAGTTTTGGTTATTTGAGAACTGACAATAGACTTTATTTTATAGAATGAATAACAAGAACAATATCAAAGTTTATGTTACTTGAAATAGAGAATTCCTTCATCCATGATAGTGAGACTATTTATTGTGGAAATATTTTCTTATGGAAAAGGTTTAAGATTTTTAATTTGTTTAACATCAAAAGTCACATGCAAAGTTAATTATTTATGCATTATTCAAAACAATAGATGTGCTTATTAAGGACTTAACATTGGAATCATCATTACTTACAGGATAACAAGCATGCCTTTGTCATCTTCTTTTGAATTTGTAATTACAACACTAGTTGAATTTCTTTTTAACTTTTTCATGAGTGCATGTGATCCCACCACTTGAGGTATGTTATGATTTCATAAGATTCATTAGTGTGTCCATTCTTATTACACTGAATACACTTATAGTTACCCTTTTCAAAACCTTTTGATTGACTTTCTTACCCTTTTCAAAACCTTTTGATTGACTTTCTTGCTTCCTTGTCATGTAGAATAAAAAATCATATATCTTGTTTTGAACATTGTTCACTAGATTGTCTCTCTCCGTGTTAATATATAGCATTATTCTAAATCAGGTGTCAATTCCTTGTGCAAGATTTCTCCACCAACTTGCTAAAAATCATCATCTAGCCCAACAAGAAATATATACATCCTCAATTGAACTACCACTAGAATTGATTTCTGTGCCATCTCTCTCCAACTAAGTTACCAAATTGAAAAAGTGTTTCAATTGAAAGGGAATTGAAGTTGTATATTAAAAAAGATCAAACTCCAACTAATAAAAGAAAATACCATAGATTTGTAATGAGATTAATGTATCTCTTATACATTAGACTGGATTTAGCTTAAGCTCATACTCTTAGTGTGGTTAATCTATTCATACATAATCCAAGTTAAAAACCCATGAATGCTATTATATATTGATCTTAATGTACACAAAAGTTGCTCTTAGAAAATGATTTTTATTCAACTTTAATTAAAATGACAGAAGATCAATCTTTAGATATTTCACATTTATAGAAAATAATTTTCTCGCCTGAAAAAGCAAAGAATGAAAAGTTGTATAATGCAAAAACTAAACTTAGATAAATTATTACTGTTCCAAATGTTCCAAAATTTAAGATATGTACATATACGTTACAGTAAAAAATAATTCAAGTTTCAATATATATCCGATTTTTATTGAGTACCACATATTAGATATTTAATAAGTTTAATTTTCTTAAAGAAAAACTTCATTTATATTTTATTTTTATTATTGTCATTATATATTTTTTTTGTTTGACGTAGAATTCAGTTACCAAATATTTTTAAATATCAAAATATTATAAGCTAAGAAATAATCTTTTTGATTTAAGTTATCCAATTTTTATTGAGGAGTACCGCATTATTTTATTTCCTCAAATTAGATATTTAATATGTTTAATTTTCTTAAAGAAAATGTTCATTTATATTATTATTGTAAAAATTTGTATCATAACAGTTTTCAGTTTTATGTTAATAATCAGGTAAAAAAAATATTTAATAAATATTATATGACATGTGTATAAATTTAATAGGATAATATAATGGATGAAAGTATCATCAAATACCTAAACAAAAATTTTTAATTTATTAACAATTTTGTTGAGGTGAGTGAGAAAAACAGAAAATAAATAAAAACAAACTAACATTGAAATCATTGTAACTACTGTTATGTTTTTCAGTTACTAAAATTTAACTATGTTAACAGATATGTCAGTTTATATGTATATATATTCATATGATCAGTGTGTGAAGCTACAGAAACTGGTGATAGAGTGATTGCGAATGGAGATAGGAAAAATGTTGGTGTTTGTTGTGGTGACACTATTGTTTTCTTCTGTTTGTGATTCTTCAAGGTTGTTGAAAGATGTTGAAAGCCAAAATAGAAGAAATCTTCTTGCCAATGGCCTTGGTAAAACTCCTCCAATGGGGTATGACATCTATCATTTATCTGCATATCTAAATCATTCAAGTTCTTTAATCACTTGCTACAATTATCACATCACACACAAATCACCACAACAAACAATACATCCCTTTTGCTTCATGCATCAAAACATTTATGATACAGGTGGAATAGCTGGAATCATTATCACGAACATATAAATGAAACAATCATCCGAGAAGCAGGTATCTGACCATTTATATTATCTGTGTATTATGCACACTGTCTCAGTAAAGCATGTTACTTTCAGGTACCCTAAATAGAAACATTGGTGTTGTTCATCTGGGACAAAGTACGAACACAAGAAAGATGATATTTTATTCAAATGAATGACATTAGTCAACTTTAAAATTTTAAAGAAAGGATTTTTAGGGGAATCAGATGGCCCATTGAATTCATAATTTTTTTATTAGTTTTATCTGTTCTCCTTTTTACTAAAAACACTAAAGAGTTGTGGTAAAAAGTAGCATGCATGGATATAAGATACATGATTGTTGTGTTCAATTCAACATCACAGTCTAATTGCAAAAATATTCATATTGTTTTACAGCTGATGCCCTTGTTTCTTCGGGTCTTTCTGAGCTTGGATACACTTATGTTAACATAGGTACATGAAAAAAGATTTTTTTTTTCCAGTGTTGATAGCAAGTTTTATTTTTTTTCACTTCATTTTACTTTGCAAAATGACATAAGAACTACAAGTAACCTTGATGCACAATTCTTGGCAGATGATGGCTGGGGTGAAATGACTCGAGATCTCGATGTAAGAATTGTATTGTTTTAGTATATCTTTTGTTTCTGCATCTTTTGAAACCATATTAAAATGATTTCATTGAAATTAATCAAGTATTTGATCCAAAATGTATCTAACAGGGCAATTTGGTAGCTGATAAAACAAAATTTCCTTCTGGCATCAAAGCTCTAGCAGATTATGTTCATGGGATGGGTCTTAAGCTTGGCATTTATTCAGATGCAGGGTACAAGATATAGCCAAAACACATGTTACATGTTCTTCAGCTCCTTCAAATTTTAGGTTTACGTAGAACTAAGTGTTTGAGGGTAATTTTGCAGGTATTATACTTGTGCAAAACGTATGCCTGGTTCACTTGGTTATGAAGAGCAAGATGCCAAGACTTTTGCATCATGGGTATATATATTTATATGGCACTGTTTTTTTGTTAAACAAGGAATGTCAACAACATTTTTTCAACACTTTTTTTAACATTTTTTTCTATTATTAGCTAAAGTTTAGTAGAAATTATAGATTTTGGCATGCCCCACTAGTCATTTAACGATTCCCCTCTTGATATAGAGGAAAAGGCAAGACTTTCTAAAATTTGTGATCTTTTTGCAATTTCAATTAGCAGTAAAGAGTGTTAGAAAGAATGTTGCCAGCATACCTCTATTTAATTTGGTTGACTTTATCATGTTAGTTGCTACTGAACAAACTGATATTATTATCCTTGTTTTTTTCTTGCAGGGTGTTGATTATCTCAAGTATGATAATTGTAACAATGGTGGAATAAAGCCTCTTGATAGGTAGCAAAAGCTAGTTACAGTTTCATAGCATTGTTATGGTCATTTTTCAATTTTGTCTTGGTATTCAAAAGTGTTGAAAATTGTTGTCTTCTTTCAATATACATAGATATCCTATTATGACTCGAGCTCTGATGAAGGCAGGCCGTCCAATCTACTTCTCAATATGTGAATGGTACTTTTTGTTTATTTTTAGAATGTTCATTCTCTTGGAATTACTTCTCAATATGTTTATTCTCTTCAAATTTTTGCCTCTAATTACATGTGCTTTGTCCATAGGGGAGACATGCACCCTGCATTATGGGGTTATCCAGTGGGAAATAGTTGGAGAACTACTGATGACATTACTGATAACTGGGAAAGGTAAAAACAAAGCATAACAAATTCTTACAAAGTTTGGTTTATGCTATAGTGGCTGTAGAAAATATATGTAAAATCATTCACTTTTGGCAGAATGCTTTCAAGGATAGACACCAATGATGTTTATGCTGCTTATGCAAGACCTGGTGGTTGGAATGGTATGAATTTCACTAATGACTCGTGAGAGTGTCTAGTTTCTATTTTATGTTCATCTTACTCTGTCACATTCTAAACAATCCTTAAAATTAATAGATCCTGACATGCTGGAGGTAGGAAATGGAGGGATGAAGAAACATGAATACGTTGTTCACTTCAGTTTATGGGCCATTTCCAAGGTACCATCCATCTCAAATCTCATGCTAGTATCTCACTTCTATGTAGACATATGTACTTTGGATTAAATTGTTTATGAACTGACATTGCAAATCGTGTGTATATTGTTGAATCCTATAAGAACTATTTAAATGCCATGCATAGACTCCATACTGTATAGATTTTGTTTTTCATGCAAAGAGTTATTGCAGGCTCCTCTTCTCATTGGCTGCAATCTTGGAAATATGACCGATGACACTGTAGAGATACTATCAAATTCAGAGGTTATTGCAGTTAACCAAGGTGAGGAGATACTAAAAACTCTGCATTGTGCATTAAGCTGATGGCCTTTTGTGTGTGTGGTTTTTAACATGTTTTTGTTCCAATTTTAGATCCACTTGGTGTACAAGGTACAAAGGTTAGGATGGAAGGTGCTCTTGAGGTAAATTTCTCTTGCAATTATACCACGTAACGTACACATGCATGCATGCATGCAGTTGAATAAGAAAAAATGGAAACAATAATGATAATTGAAATGTGTTTTTTCATCAGATTTGGGCAGGTCCTCTTTCAGATTACAGGGTGGCTGTTATCTTACTGAATAAATACAGTGATCGCCATGCAGTGATGAGTGCTGAATGGGAAGATATTGGGCTTGACCCTTCAACTGTGGTTGAAGCAAGAGACCTTTGGGAGGTAATAATACATGATTTGATCTCAAATTCTGCATTGTTTTTGTTGGATACTGATGCTAACATATGTTCTTTTCCAATGTATGCAGCACGAGACATTGGAAAACCAATTCGTGGGGAAATTGACTGTGACTGTTAAACCACATTCTTGCAAAATGTATGTGTTGAAGCCAATAGCCTGAGTTTCGAAACATGTTTGGATTCGTGACTTAGCATTCTTCTCATGTTTCTTAACTATTACTAATGATGTTGGATTCGTGTTTCCTTAGTTATATTTATGCATTATTTTGTGTTATTGTAAGTGTTTCTTTAATTATATCTTGAGTGCTAATGGTTAGGATAATCCTTACTTAACCATAACTACTTTTCTATCACAAACGGAGGAAAGGTATTACAATCAATTATAACTAAAATGGGTTACACCAATTATAATAATCAGAATAGATTCTGAAAATAAATAATTTTGGTTATAAAATTGATTTTATAGTTTTTATTAAATTTTAACAACCTGTTTTTCTTTTATTTAAAACAGAAAATAACGACAAATATAAGACTTAACATCCTATTTTATGCTTTAGCAATTGTATTATATTTAATTGAAAAATTAATTTTAAAGGTCAAAATAGAATTTTTTACGCCAGTAGCATATATCTGCTTTTTATTTCTCTCAATGAAGCTGTTTGGTTTTTAATTTCTCAATACCACTGTTTTTCAATTTGGTTACCTAAACCAAATTTTCTAAGTGATTTCTTTTTTTTTTCTTTTAAAATAATGGGAATGGGGAAATTTTTGAAAAAAAAGTAATAAATTTAAAAGAAATAATTTGAGAAAATTAATTATGTTTAATATGTGTAGAATATAATTATCGAGACAAATTAATATTACATAAATAAATAGTTATAAATAAATATTGTAAAGAAATCTAAACTAACAAAAAAATTAAATATATATTATTATAAATAATTAATTAAACATGCTCACATAATTATTTTACATTCCCAATTCTTTAAAATTTGTATATCACAACATTTTATACATTAAATAATTTATTAGAATTTAAAATTTATTTTGATAAAAAGAAACTACATAATTTGTTATAATTCTCAAAATTATTTTTCAAATACAGTATTTTGTACATTAAATAATATATTAAAATTCAAACTTTATTTCTCTAAAATAAACAACATAATTTGTTACAATTGACGAAATTATTTTTCAAAAGTATTGTTTTTTTTACCTTATTTATGTTTTTCACAAAATTTTTCTTATTTAAATAATATATATTTCTTTACAATATATTTATTTATGTATTTTTTTTTTAACTTGCCTAGATAATTATATCCTACACACGTACAAAATATAATTATTTTTCTCAATTTTTCTTAAATTATTTGTTTTAAATTCATTAATTTTTATGTTTTTTCCCAAAATTTTCTCCCTTCCAATTATTTTAAATAAAAAACGAAAAAAAAAAACACCTCAAATCCCGTCTGGTAAAATAAACCCCAATATCAGTTCAGAATGTGTTATTTTTTTAGCAAAATGAATTTTAAATTTTAATAAATTATTTAATGTATAAAATATTGTGAT
>Ga0209700_102502_pt1 | contig 36957 bp, 14 predicted proteins | sample SiratroredBW_FD_187528 | JGI IMG/M metagenome (GOLD analysis project Ga0209700, IMG submission 187528) | Root nodule microbial communities of legume samples collected from California, USA - Siratro red BW (SPAdes) (version 2) | ecosystem: Host-associated > Plants > Roots > Nodule | place: USA...
ACATATCATCATGCAAGAGTTTAATTATAGGAATGTATTTTTTATATTGTTAATCAATAAAAGTCATCCTTTATTTAAGATAATAATAATAATTATATATATATATATATATATATATATATATATTAGTTTATGGCTAATAACCATGTGAAAGATATACTTATTGTGGTTCAAAGAAGACGAAGTAAAAGACTCATACATACCCTGATAGACATTTTCGTAAATATTGGGAGGGAGCTCAGCAAGGTATTTTACGACAAAAGTGCATGCAGAACTTGCGGTGTCGTGGCCTCCTATCAACAGGCCAAGGATCTTGTCAGCAATATAATGTTCATTCATATATTGTCCATTCTCATCGCATGATGATAACATGTGAGACAGAATGTCTTGTGTTAATGAGGCTGTTCCATTAGCCAAGTCCTCCTTCCTCTGTCTTATAATCTTCAACAGCTTCTCCTTAATGAACTTGGAGGCCTTGATGGCTTTGTTGAACGGAGTTCCGGGCAAGTCAATGGGCACTGACATGATTCCTGGAGCTATTCTATTGAAAGAATCTGCCAATTCTGCCACGTGGATCGGATCATCAACGCTCACGAACAAACGGCAAGCCACCCAGAAGGTATACCTGTGTTGAGAATTTTGGTGCACATGAGAAGGTAAATAATGCACCAAATTAAAAAAAAAAAAAAATGCATGCAGAGTAAGCAACGTCAAATCAAACAATCTAGGATCAAAGGTTGCGTTTTTAATAATAGGTTTCCAGCGAACTTCAAGCTTGTCACATGCAAGTAAGGAAACCATCTACGTTAGTAAAGACTTGCGGTGAGGTTATGTGTCTCCTACGCTAACAAATTGACTTAAATGGAAATTATTCAAACTAGCCAGCTCCGTTAGTGTCGAAAGAGGAAAAAGTTAAGAATGAATAAGCACCTCTTGGCCAAGGGGAAGACGGTGACAGAGGTGTTGTTCTCCCATTCTAAAGCAAAGTGTCTTTGGGCGACGGTGTCCATGATGCCAATGTAACGTTGTAGGGCTTGGGCGCCGAGGAACTGAGGAAGCATGTGCCTCAGCTTCTTGGCTTCAACCTTAGAGCTGGTTTCAAGCGACGATGGAAATATCTTGTTCACATTGTCTGGCCACCAAGACACGACCAGTTTGTTTTCGTTAGAGAACAAGAACTTGTTGCATGCAGCTCCACAGAGCATAACTGTTCTCTCTCCAAAGAGAGAGGTCTTGAACACTCTGGAAGAGTACTTTGCCATGCGTTGGTATATGAACTTCTCTGGATGCCCTCTCCACCCCAATGATAGAAACTCAATGCTCTCGCCGATCACCGGGAACCCCATATTTCCGGGTGGCAAGTTAGGGTGAGAGGAGTGAGCATTATGGTTATAGAAAAGGAAGAAAAAAGAGAGAGAGATGAAGGACACAAACAGGAGCAGAAGGGAGAGATAGAAATGCTCCATGTTTTTCCACTTTTGAGGTTTGTGTTTGGTTGTAAGTGGCTGAAATTTATAAGAGCTAGCACAATATTTGGTTTGGGTCTTTCGTAAGTTTGAGGTAGTGATCTTTTAGTGGCAACGAAGATGCCGGCGAATAAAATATATTGAGATTTGCAAACAGCGAGTCCAGATATTATGGATTTGAATAGTTATATTATGGAGCACATGATGTATTATACCAACCTTTGGGTTTCTGGCATTGACTTTAATATTTTGCATAGCACACATACCACATTCCAGTATTTGGGATTGTTAAATACGAAACCATGTTGTCATGGATTTTGGCATCATATAATGAAGAGCGAAATATCAGTAACTTCACTGGCTAAAACCTCTGCTCAAGTTTGACTCTACACATATTTAGAGTTTTAAAAACAAAAATATTTTAATACTAATCATTTATTGAAGAATATAGTCAACGTTTCATAGGTGAAATCGGACTAAAACAATTACTTTTTATTACTTTAGATTCAAGTTGTAATTTTTCAACGAAAAATTTTTTTGTATTCTTTTTATGTGCTAAACTTGTAATTTAAGTTCAACTACTACATATGTTTTAACGAAATTTTAATTAAACAAATTGTAGTGTTAATTCATTGTGGATGCTGCTCAAGATATATGCTCCTTTTATAGTGAGCGATATACTTTTATAGTAAGTCTTACTATAATTCTATACTTGTAGTATCAAATAACATATAAGGATGTAAGAAAATAAACATACAGAACCTTTTCATCATATTATTATATTATTACTATTATTAGTAAAAATTATATTAAAAATAATATTCATCATAATATTAATAATATCGGTAACATTAATATTAATATTATATATATTAATTATAATATTTAATATTAATAATACTAATAAAATTAACAAAAATAAAAATACTTACATTAATAAAAGAAATGGGACAAATTGATATTATTCAAATAGTAGGATAAAATTGAAAAAATTATCAATAGTGAGATCAAACAGTTTATTTAACCAGTAAGATTGTCAATTAACTCATCATATATGTTCATATCAGCACACCATCCATTGAACATTTTCCTGTATCACAACTGAAGATTTGTTAAGCATATGAACATTAAGGTGTTTTTAAAATTTTACTTTGTATCATGAATTGTTTAATTTGTTTATGACATATTAGATTAACTTCACTTCTTGCATGTTTATGGGCGAGCAGTTGGAAAACGTTAACTTTTATCCGGATATTAGAAAAGACCATTGGAGTCATTAACAAGTTGGTTAGAAAACAAAGCATTAGAAACTAAAACAAACAATAAGAAAGGGAAAAAAAAAATTCAACACTCAAAAGCTCTCAAAATAACATTTTTTGTACTAAATTCGAACCAGCCAGCAACATTGGTATCACGACCTGGTGCAAGTTAATTCTTGACAATTCACAGCACAATTAGCATCAATGGCATTAGACAGAGTGCCAATAAGGTAAGATTGTTCGCATCTTATCGAGTGGAAATGAATAATGGTTCTAAAGCCAACCTAGAGGTACGTTTAACTTTTAGGAACGTATATAGAAGCCAAAAGGCCTTCTCGACAGAAAAAATCTAACATCACAAAAAAAAAAATGTATACATTTAATGTCAATTAAAATTTGATTTTAAACAAAAAAAATAACCGTTAATTAATTAATAATATTATATTTGTAACGCTAATTTATTAGCGTCAATGTGTGAAAATCAACTCTAAGTACTATTGCTGATATTTTTTTTAAGAATTATGAACTAAGCTAACGTTAATTTATTATAAATTCTTAAATTTATTTTCAATTAAAACAGTTGTAACCATGACAATAGTCATTCTAAGCCATCTCACGAAATCAGGAACAATGGTTATATGGTAATACAAGATAAGGAGGTGCGTCATATTCTATTAATTATAATTAAAGTTCAAGAGACCATTCTAACTTCTCTCAAACCATGATAAATATATTGTGAACCAACAACCAATCAATTATTAAATTCTTACAATTTGTGTTTTATTAAAAGTTACTGGGAAGGGTGGATATATATATATATATATATATATATATATATATATATATATATATATATATATTTAGAATAAAAACAATTTGAGCATTAAAGACATTGGAACCTAAGTCAATACTTAATATAATCACCGTATCACTAGAACCACAGACAAGAAGTGAAACAAAAGTAGAAAATATCTTCTATTACTTAATTTCATTTATCAAGATATAAAAATTATAAATATACATTAATTAGAAAAAAGTATTGATTATTAATTCTTTTCATTTTCATAATAATAATAATATTATTATTATTATTTGGATAATTTGTGTAAGCGGATATTCAATTCATTTATTATTTATAATTTAGGAATATCATGTAAGTGGATATTCAACTAATTTATTGTTTAGACATCAAAATATAAAATATTTATAAATATATACATTAGTCAAAGGAAGTAATGATTCATTCTCATATCAATACTATTATTATCATTATTTTGAGATTTTTTTTTACAAGTGAATATTCAATTCATTTATTACATCATCATTTATTATTATTATTATTATTATTTTGATAATCTTATGCAAATAAATATTGGATATGATTATTATTTGTAAGAACTTTATAAATATAGTTTAGTTCTCTTCTTTTTTATATTGTTATTACTATTATTTTGAAATTCTTGTGCAAGTGGATATTTAATATATTTATTATTTTTTTGAGAATCTATGCAAGTGATTATTCGATGTATTTATTATTTAGAAATCAGGTTATAAACAATTTATAAATATACATTAGTCAAAGGAAGTAATAATTACTAATTCTCTTCATTCTTTTTATAATAATAACACTAATAATAATAATAATAATAATAATAATATATTATGGTAAGAATCTTACGCAAGTGAATATTTTATTTATTTATTATTTAAATATTAATATATAATATACATTAGTAAAAAAAATTATTAATTCTTTCTATTCTTCTTCTTCTACTACTACTATTATTATTATTATTATTATTATTATTATTATTATTATTATTATTATTATTATTATTATTATTATTATTTTAGAATGTTATCCAAGTGGATATATTCAATTCACTTATTATTTGGACATCACCATTAGGATTCATTTGCAAGAAGTGTACAGCATACCAAAAGGATCTTTTTCTTTTCCCAATTTGTCTAACTACTTTCTGTAACTCAGTACTAATGTTAATATATATATATATATATATATATATATATATATATAGAGAGAGAGAGAGAGAGAGAGAGAGAGAGAGAGAGAGAAGTATAATTCCGGCAATCCATTGTAATCTTAAAAATTAATAAAAAGATTATCCAATTTAATTAACGGTTCACATGACTTAGAATAAGACTGTCCCATGTGAAGTATTTGTTATATAGCGAAGATCGTGACTAAACGTTGAAGAAAAGTGAATTGCACGTAGCTCTTAGCACTACGAAACCAAGCTGTACTAATCTGCCAATTTTGTTTGTATCTTTCGAATCTGCAAAACTTGTTTTAATGATTTTTTTCCTTTAATTATACGATTTTTTTTATAGTGTTAATTAATAGCAGAGGCTAATGGAGGGATATGTGATCCTATGATATTCGATATATTTGTCCTTACTTGTAACATGTCATCTTATTTTTGCTGTTCTATCTATAAATAAACATAAAACAGAAAAAGAAGGTTTGACACTACTTCTGATATTATATAAGTAACATGTTTATAACGTAACAATTATTAAAATGATTCTTATTTTGATGGATTATAATTCTATAGAGGTAGCTTGCGGTTAGGGTCACAATAATTAAAATCTGTTGTTCTTATAAAACTTTATTATCTTACTCTTTTCTATAATTTTCTTAAATTAATTCATTCTAATAGTCTCATCTTAACTCTTCATTTTAATCCAATTACATGAATATAAAGGAGTTTTTATTTTTATTTTTACCCATTCTTTATATCACAATTCATGAGTTTAATTTTAATATTAACTAATTTAAAAATGTACCAAAAATTTATTAATAATATAACAGTTGAAAAACTTATATTGAACAAATTGTAGGATATAAGTATACGCAAACCTAATACTTCAAGTTGATTATATATATTGAATTATATTTAAATTTGGTAGAAATCATTCTCTTGTTGACTTTCTTGTAACCCCACTTGTAAGATGTATTTATTGTTTCTAAATTAAATAAAGTTTAATCATATATAATCATATTTATTTTTAATACAAATTATGGCGTTATGTTTATATATGGTGTTATGAATTTGATTCAGGTGTTGTTAAGGTGGGATCTCCATGATAATTCTTCACTCAAAAGATCTAAAAAAATATTATAGATAAGTGTAACTTATAAGTGATAGATCATAAAGATATTTATTTCTTTATATATAATAATAATAACCTAAATAAATTATATTACATATATTTCTTTTATCTATCCGTGTTTGGACTATCTTATTTGATTATAATTTAGTTATTATCTCCCTCTCTCGTCCTCTTTAAATTTTTCACACATCTACTGATTCAAACAATGGTCTTTAATTTCTTCACGAGTTATTTCACAGTTTAATTTCGTAAGCGTTAATCAAAGCTTTCTGATTAGTATATAGTCAAGGCATTAATTGCACAAAGAAAAAGTCTCTACCTTTGTGATAAAGTCAAATTTTATAAAAAAAAAAAACGTGGTATAAATGGTTTGATGAACTGTTTATTTTATAAAAGATATCAGATTTTTTATTTATAAACTTAATTGTAATTAATATTATTAAAAATGTTCTGGTCAAGGTTAATTTGAATTTTCTTCAGTTCATTTTCATTTCAAAAAGGTTAAAAAGGACATGTTATATTGTATTATTAACTATTAAGTATTAAATATTTATTTGTACTGACATTATTTTAACGCGTTGTCTATTATAATTAAATATATTTGAAATCTAATTTTTTTATTTAATTTTCATAAACTTTTTTTAATTTTAAAAAGTTTAGTTAATTTGAATCAATATGTTAAGGATGTATTAAAGAATATATTTTTAATGTTTCTCAAAAGCAATGCTCGTTTCACCAAATTTATTATTACTTAGTTCCGGAATCAAATAAAGAAACATATACCTTTTAAGTTAATTTTTTCTATAAAAATAAAAATAATTAATTCATTTATTATAATTCACTTTCATTTGGTTTTATATATACAAGTATTACAGTGAAAAAAAAAGTTCAAATTTTGTCAAGTTCAATAAAAAATAAATCTCAATAAATAAAATTAAGATGTATGACAATATATGTTTCAATTATTTGAAGTTTTTACATCTTAAAACTGGTTTGAGCTATCATTTCGACAACCATTAATAAGAATTGTGATAATTGCTTTAGTAATTTTAAGTTTCACGTTCACTATGATGTATGGTATATATTCTTTCAATCATTTCTACATTCATATGAGATGTGATATGGTTTGTTTTAATTAATTTTTATGCCTTCATGCAACAAGATTGCTAAATTTTCAATCTCCATGCTTGCATGCAATGAGAGGCCTAATCAAAATTTACAATTATTCTAAGATAATCTTCACATCTTCATTTTGTATAAGTTGTTCAAAAAAAGAGTGAAAAGTGAAGGACACAAATTTAAAATCAACTTAATCTTACATTTAATTTAGTTAAGATTGATGTAATTTTGAAAAAAGAATTGATTATCTATTAATTATACTCTTATTGACAATTAGAAAGGATTTGAGACTATGAATTTGATTTATCATGAGTTAGACTCCTATTAAAGTCATATTTGGTTAATCTATACCTCTCATCATCATTAAAGCATCTACTTGTTTGGCTACCTTACTTTTTCATTTGGATTCTTTTTCAAGAATAACTTCCACAACATCTATTGAAAATAAGAAAAACAACTACATCAAAAAACTAATTTCCTTTTCTTAATTTTTCTCTTGAACACTAAAATAATAGAAAATATAAGAAAAAGAGTGTTTTTCTAAGAAAATATTTATGAAAAGTGAATTCCAAAATAAATTCCCCTCTTGGGGAAACTTTGCTAAAATAAAAATAATAATAAACATGATCTTACATAAAAATTAGAGGTTTAACCACCAAAATTAGTTTATAAACACAATAAAAACGAACAAACTAAAACGCTAACTTGCTGGATAAACTCTTATAAATAATTTTGGTGGTTAAACGAACAAACTAATTTTTGGTGGTTAAAATTAGTTTATAAACACAATAAAAACGAACAAACTAAAACGCTAACTTGCTGGACAAACTCTTATAACTAATTTATTGCATTTAATTAAAGTCTTACTTATAAGTATTCAGTCATATTTTTCACTTAATTTTATCATAATTTATTTCAATTTTGTTTTGCTCTTTTAAACTACACGAGAAAAATTTGTTTTAATCAAATATTAAATCTATATGCTTAATTAAAAATTTATCATCTTAAAAAAATAAATACCTAACATTACTTTCAAAAATAAAACTATTATAATTAAAAACTATAAATAATTTTTTAATTAATTATATCATTATATTTTCTTTATATATTAATAATTACTTTAAACATTATTTTATGTTTTAAAAGGTTAATTACACTTTGATGATTAATAATATATGTATATATAAATTTAAAATGCAGAATTTAAAAAATTAAATTGTTCACTTAAATGATTATTTTAGTTAAAAAGATTAAAAAATATTATTATTATTATTTTTTAATTTAAAAAACATGAAGTTATTGCCTAAATGATGACTTCAATGTTTAAAAAACAAAATATAATTAAAACTTTCACTCAAGTGACTTTTTTTTCATATTAAAATCCTCATATTAATAACAACAAATTCAAATTCCTGATTTGCTTTTTTTATAAATTACTCATTTTAGTAATTTAACCAAAAAAAAAATAGCTACAAAAGTCTAACACGTCCTCACACGTTATATGAAAATAATCAAATACTCGATAATGTTGTTGTTCTTATGAGAAAGGCACTCAGGCAAACCAAACACACCACAGATTCATCCATTTCCTTCACGCCTAGTTATATGTTCCCGGGAGAAAAATATCTATTCAGTTCTTTTTTAATCGAATTAAATGAAATGAAATCTTAGCCGTTAAATATTTTAGTCCCTATATTATATCATGGCCACATATGCTCACTGAAAAAGAAATATTCATTCCCCTCAAATTATTAGTTGATTCTAAATTATTACAGGACGTGATATGGTTCATCAATCTTTAAGTCACGTATTTTTTTTTATTTAAAATAAAATAATTAATTATAATTAATTACTTATACCATAAAGATTAGGTGAGGGTTTAAGGACTATGACGAAAAGTGTGCCAGTTTGCCATATTTAATCGTTCCAAGTTTTTAAAAACTATATGTTATCCAATATTTATTATATCTTTTCTGAAAAGCTATTCTAAAAACTTACTTTTAAAAACAAAAATTAATCCATTCCTTTCTCCTTTACTTGGTCCATATTTTTTTTCTTCTAGTTTCATTGTTCTCTTCGCAAAAGGGTTGAATCCTTTTTCAATATTATACATCCAAACTTTATCCAATGGAGGAAATCAATTTGCAATCAGAAGAGTACAGCTAGAAGCCACAAGTGGTGAGTCTTGTCGGCACAATGATGAATTATATTTTAATAAACCCTAAACAAAGCCACGGTTTAAAACGTTTCACCCAAATATTAATAATTGGCTTGATTATCTTATTATCTTTTATTTATTTATTTATGTATGTATTTTTTATCTATCTATTTATATAAGTTTCAGTCAAGTCTCTTAATTTAAAAACGTAACAATATAATTATTGTAAGTTTAATTATACCTCTCATATTTAAAAACAAAATAAAATATTAATTTATTTTATTGAAATTAATTAATTTTATGAATTGTTATTATACATTAGTTATAAATTATAATATGAGTAAATTAAAATATAATTGATTTTTTACTAATATTCTGACTCAATAAAATAAAATAAATAGATAATAGATATAAAAATAATTAAGTCTTGATAATTTATAGAATTTGCATATTTGTATAGGTATTCCGTACAGATGAAGGATTTCAATAGATTTACTGAAAAATTAGAAAGAAAAAAAAACATAAAAATAATTAAGAACACATTGGTAAATTTTAATTATAATACATTATACGCAGTTAACAAAACACCACCTTAATTTCCACTTTATTTAATCTAATCTTCCCTTTATTTTATGTATATTTATTTGTTAAATATCATAGCTATAAAACTGTATTAAGAGCATTCTCAGTCCTTGGCCCAATTGATAAACATGTTGAGATTCTGGTCACCTTGTGCTTTGTTCTTGATGACCATTTCCATCAATTTCGAAGATCTTCTTTTTATTTCCTCATCCACAAGTAGTTGCTCCACCTTCTTCTTTATCTCTTCCTTTGATATCAATCCATTTTCATCCCTGTCAAATCCAACTCCAACCTTCCACACATCACAAATATATGTCTGGTTCATGAGTTGATCACTGCAGAATGGCCAACACAAGAAGGGCACCCCATTACAAACACCTTCTATGGTTGAATTCCAACCACAGTGGGTAATGAAACATGCTATGGCAGGGTGGCTCAGAACCTTCTTTTGTGGTGCCCAACTAACAACTTTACCTCGACTTCCCCGAAATTCACATGCATTGTTCACCCCGAAACCATTGTCTTCACGCACAACCCAAAGGAAAGGCCTTTTGAGGAGGTCAAGTCCAAGAGCTAATTCATTGAATTGGTTTGGTTTCAATGACACCATGCTGCCAAATGAAACATATATGACAGATTGTGTTGGCTGCTGGTCCAACCATTCCAGACAGGTTCTGTCTTCTTCCCACAATGAACATAATATGTTGTGCTCATTTGCCATCAAAGGGCCTATTGGTAGGAGCTTTGGTGATGTGAAAAAAGCTCCAGCTTCAAGATCAAAAGTAGTGTTACAAAGCCACCTTTCTGCTAAATTCAAATTTTGCATCTCTTGCTTCATGTGAAGGAAGAAGAAGGCATTGCCCAAGCAGTACCATGGCATGGCAGCTGCCTCCATCAAAGGCAAATTAGATGAAAGCTGTATTTGGCGGTTTCTGGTAGGGAGTCCTGCAATACCAAAAGCCAATTAATTACTGTTAAGAATATATTGTGCACAATGGGACCAAGATTCCTTCCAGTGGAAAAGCAACTGCAGGTGATGCAGTCATAATCCAACAATGGCTTAACTTATATTATCTTGTAGAACTTTAATAATAATAATAATTAAAACTCAGGTGGGATACAATAATAGTTATGTTAACAATTTCATCTATATACCTGCTACTTTTTTATTTAGTTTCTATGAGAAGAAACTGAATATTGAATTACTCTAAAAATAGTTTAAATACACTTTGTCTTTTATATATTGTATATAATTGTTGACATTTTAATATCTCAAATTTTAATTATATATGTTAATTAGATTCTCGGATATCTCAAACGCTTAATTTTGATATGTTGAGTTTCAATTTAACCAAATGCATATTTCATACATTACACCAGTACAATTTTTATCCTCCATTTAATAGGCCAACACTATTTTTATTTATTTATATGAAATAATATATACACTAGGGATTAAAATAACAAAATAGTAAGTATCTCAACGTGCAAAGAAATTCAGAAAATCACGAATTATTATACTCAAAATACGAGAACTAAAACTGCAATCTCAAAAATGGTGCCCTTTTCTAAAGTTGGAAGACTGTGCTAGATTTTGCTGATATCATGCTATCTCAAAAATATTAAATGGTGGACAGCTCAGGAAAATCTATATTTATTATAAGTTTATGAAAAGTAAGAATAGATTCCTAAACAACATTTTTGATAGAGTAATAACTACAAAATAATGTCTTACTTTTCCATGCGAGAAAAGAATTTGTACTTTAATCTAACACAAAATTAGTTCTTAAAGTTAAGCCATCAACGAAGCGATGTAAAGCACCGTACAATGATGAGAAATCTCCAAAACTAGACCAGTACACGACGCAACACAATTTAGCAGCATATGACAAGAAGCATATATGAAAGTACCAATGAATTGTGATAAATTGAGGCATTTGTGGACCGAGATCAATCAGAATCACTCAAATTTTCTTCGTTTCCATAAGCAAAATGATGAAAAGAACTGTTTATTTGTTTCTTACCAGTTTTGGAATCTATGGTTCCTTCATCAATAAGCCTCTGAATGGAGTTAAAGGATGTGAGAGAAGTTGCTGAGGCTGGCCAGAATAGAGCCCCTTTGATTCCCAACTGATGGCCAACTTCCAAAGCCCATCCCATATTCTTGGTGACAATAATGCAAGAAATTTTGTTCTGACCTTCCAAAGCATTCACATCTTGTATGAGCTTGGGAAGCATAAGGCGCATGGTTTTAATGGTGGTGGAGATAACATTGGCCTGGTCCTTTCTATCGTCTTCAGGGTCCACACCATCAGGGAGAGACACCAACTTTATGTTGGAGTCCATCGCTTTGCCATGGCCAGCACCACCATCCCTTGCACTCTTCAATTTCAGCAAGTTTTCATCTGAACTCAAGAAGGTGATTTTGCAGCCATGTGTGACCAAAACCTGGGAGAACTGCAAAAGGGGATTGATGTGGCCTTGGATCGGGAAAGGTATTGCAAGAAAATGTGGGATGGCCATAGTGAATGGAGGCAAAAAGTGTTGGTAGTGAAACTTAGCAGAATAGTTATTGTGTGTGCACTTGAATTGATGTTTGTAACTGGTGAGGTTGCGTGAATGGGTTTGTTACCTTTTTAATGGTGGCTTTATTTATATTAATGATTCATTTCACAGTGAAAATGAAGCGTGAGCAAGGGTTTGTTTGTTTGTGTTGATGAACAAAAGAAGGAAGAAATGATAAGCATGCAAGGGTAGCCTGCAGGTGCGAGTACGTGGTCCTCCAATTTTTCAATCTTCCAACTCTCGTCAACACGACATGTCCCCACACATGTTCTAAAAGAAGTGAATATTACTTTATAACTCCTTCTAAAAATAAAATATTATATTTAGACAATAATAATAATAATTAATCAAATTTGAAATTTAATAATATTATATTTACTGTTAAAGTATGGTAAAACTTTTGAGAGATATAACTAATACCACATGCTAATAAAAAATTTCTACGGAACACATTAATTCTTTATTTATGACGATATTGGACAAATCAAATTGCGACTTCCTCTTTATTAGTAGGAATAGAATGTGTTTTGTCAGAAAATAAGTAAATCAAAAATTTGATTTCTTTAATTATTAAATTATGGCCTTCGTACAGTAAATAATGCTGTTATGGTTAATAAAGATTTGAGTGTGTTATCTAAATAATGATTATTGGCATATATGTTAAGCTGGAAAAAAATATAATATGCGAGTTTGATTTAATGATTTAATGAGTATATATGTTAGGCCAAACCGCATTAGTGGTCTGTTTATATTAATTATCATAGTTATACGTGAAAAAGGGGTTTGGGTAATAAAATAGTATACTATTATAATAGTTGGAATTCAACTTCTTGACCATGTTAGACCAGCATGATGGCTTTTTATAGTATTAATTAAGATCGTAGTGCTCGCTTTTTTTTTTCTGGTACACGAGTATTTTTTTTTTTTCATCAGAAACTAAGTATAGTTTAACATATATGTATATATATAAAAAAATAAAATTATTTAATAAAGTAATTTATTCTATGAATAGATATATTACTTTTATAAATAAATGCATTAGTCTTATTTATTACTATTGGTTTAATTAAGTTTTAATTTTTTTATAATTTAAATATTTTAATTAAATTTTTATTAAAAATTAATTTTATTAATTATTTAAAAAATTTATATGTTTTGACTAAATCTGACATTTAATTTTACAGTCAATCAAAATAACATTGTTGTTATCTTACAGTATCATTATCTACGTTTTTTTTACAGAAAAATAAAATATATCAAAATTAAGTTTTAAGTAACTAATATATTTTAATATGTTCAATTTTTATTAATAGAACGTATTGTTAAGTTAAATGATGTGATTATTTAATTTTGTCATCTAAACCACAACACCAAGAACACAGTTACAAAAACGAATATTTAAACTTTAATTATCTTTATAAAAAATAATATCTTTTATTTTTTAAATTAAATACTAAAACATAAATTAAATCAACCACGTGAAGAATCGAAACTATGTCATTTGATAAATATAATTAAGATTTTAAATTTTATTTTATTTTTATTCTCAAAGTTCATACAATATTATGCTTGAAACTGTAAAATCAAAGAGTTACATCACCTTAATTATAAAGATTCAATTAAAAGTATAAATATTTTAAATAGTTAATAAAATTGTTTTTAATACATATTTAGTTAAAAATATTTAAATTTATAAAAAAATTGAAAACTAAATTATATCACTTTTATTTATGTGGAAACACAAACAAATACAATGAACGATAAGAGTCACGTCAGACTAACTAACAAAATTAAACAGAACAACAACTTAATAAATTTTGAATAGAAACTTAACTTTAAAAATAATCAAATTTATAAGCTTTTATAATTTCATGTGGGTCGTTACATTTTTCATTTTCAATTTTTTCTATGTTATATGTTTCAGCATACAATATGTGGTTAATATTAATTGAAACAAGTGTATCAAAAGAAAAAAAAATATTACTATAAAATAAGAATTTTAAGTTAATATTAAATTATATAAATATTATTAAAATTAAAAATAAATACACATGATTTTTTAAATAATCATGTAAACACTGACTGATATATAGTTATAGTTTAGTTTTATAATTTTCACTTTTTACATTAACCAATAATTCTCAATTAATATGCTCACAAATTTAAACAGGTCATCTAAAAAATAATTTTACCTAATTTTAAAATTATCGAATAATACCTGTTGTATTTTTTATTTTTAAAAATATAATTTAATCATTGTAGAATAGATTGAGACCAACTTTTAAATTAGAAAAATAGAAGATTTAATTGTTGCAAAATTTTTAAATATATACATCATTACAAAATAATTATAAAATTCAATTCAACTTCAATTATTTTGAAAGTAGAAGGCGACATATACTTTGGATTTCATATCACGGACTCTCAGTCTACAGTAATCCAATATCTGTACAATCATATCAAACAATACAACTAGGGTACTATTCCTACTCCTTTTTTACAGGTTACTAAGTTTTATACAGATTGTTTTATAATTAAATAAATTTCGTAAACAAAAGGGAAACAATATGTTTTTATTCGTAATGAATAGCTTAATATATACTAAATAGAAATAAATTAAAAATAAAATATTTTCAAAATTAAAAAATGTTATATAAAGTTATAATAATGTGCTTTGATAAGGAGATTTTAGAGAGTGTTTACTTTTTATAAAAAAATATTAAAATGTTTTATAAAAAATATAATAGTTGAGTATTTTTAAAATATATTGAAATTTTAAAAACTCATGGGTAATTTGATTATTTAAAATTATAGAATATCAAATTTTATCTAAAAAATAGAAATTTGAATTATTATGGTAGGATTAAAAGATCTTGTAAGTGTAATGGGTAGTATGGGATAATTTAAACACAATATATGAGTTAGTTTAGGTATTTCTTATGTATAGTGTCGAAAAGTCGAGGTTGGTTTATAAAATTTAAGCAAATGATTTATTAATTTTGTGAATATAATTAGTATGGAGTAGGTGTACAAAATTTAAGCAATGATATATTAATTTTGTGAATGTAATTGGTATTGTGGAATAGTTTAAATATAATACATTAATACATTAATATAGTTTAAGCGTATAGTCATACTTCAACACACACGTACATATATAGATAATAAGATGTATGCAATTATATAGTATACGTAATGTTGTATATTATATGCAGATAACTATATGATATTATGGCCTAAAGTGGCTATGATATACCAATTAGGTGCAATAACCTATCATGAGATGGAAAGTTAATCATAATTCTTTTTAGCTATACGAAGGTTTTTGGTAAAACATTTTTAATATAAGTATTTTAGAAAATGTTCAAATTACTTCGAATGATTGAAATAAAATTAAAGATTTTTGTATTTTTCAATAGAAGTGTTTATGAGATGTGATTAATATATCTATATCTTGTATTATATATCATGTTGTGTGGTTGTTTGAATAATTAACTTACCCGTATGTTTGTTGTAAATTTTTATGATTGTATTTAGTAAGAGAACCAATAATATTGTTGGTAGTAGTGACAAAGCCAGCCAAGACTAGAAAATTTTTATGTATTTCTAGTTAGTAGGATATATACAACCTTTTATGTTTCTAGTTAGTAAGATATATTTGTATGTATATTTTTTTAGAATCACACGTATTCTAGGATGATTGTATATATGATTATTATAATAAATGCATATATTATTTATATATTTTATATTTGTATAATTTCATGAAGTTATTATAAGCTTAACTTTAATTAAGGTGTCATCAATTTAACATCATTTTTTGACTGATGGAGAATATTTTTTTAGTTGAGATAGACCAATATTATTTATTAGTCAATATTAATATTTATTTTCTTATTTTACATTATCAAGGTAATTTTTTGTCAATATCAAAAAAATATTTTTATTGACATTAACTAAAGTTATTTTTAGTTTATTTTAGTCAATTTTTATCAATTAATATCTCCATATATAGAGTTATTTTTTTATTAACATTATTTGGATTATTTTTTCCTAATGTAGAATACAATATTTCTTTGTCAATGTGGACGAGACTTTTTATTGATTGATATGAATTTTTTTTTTTTTTTGGTTACATCCATCACGATTGTATTTTTTGTTTGATAGTTACATGGGTTATTTTTCATCAAGATTGTCAATGTTACTTTTTTATCAAAGTTTGCTTATAATATTTTTTCTAGTGTTGACCGAGAAAACTTTTAGACAACCTTAAATAGGACTAAGCAATGTAATTGGAAAAAATAACTTTGACTAACGTTGTTGAAAAAATAACCCTGACATGTCAATTGAAATAAATATACTCAACATTAATAGGAAAAAACATCACCAATTGAGAAAAAGCCTTCTCGATCTCAGTTATCAATTAAGAAATATCACTAATTAATATTTTTAAATTATTAAATATTGTAATAAATTCTGTTTAGGTGATGCCATTTGACATACTTTATCTAAAAATAATAATAAGTTTAAATTATGGTATTCAATTTTTAAAAAATTCTAAATCAACCTTATAAAATAGGTTTGTAAAGTGAGGTGGTGTAGTCTCAATAATCGTGATAGGATAGACTCTGATACCATCTAAAAAAGTGGAATTAAATCTAACTCAACCTTATAAAACCAGCTTGTAAAGTGAGGTTTATATCCATATTATAAACTATTAAAAAGCTTCATCTCTAGTCGACGTGGAATCTCCAACACAATCAACAAATTTAAATGATAAAATAATTTAAATTTAAAATGATTCAAATTTAATAGATTTTAATTTAAAATTGTGAAGTTAACCCAAGATATTGGAAGGAGATATAGAATTTTAAATAATTAGATAATAAAGAATTCTTCATTTGTACATAGTTCCACAAATTTAAGGTATTATATTTATAAGTACAAAATTGAACTTCAAAAGATCACATATAGTTAAAATATACGAAGATGAAACATCATAAGGATGACCACTAAAAATTATTCAGAATTCTTCCTCTTGAAAGTCCATTGTTAGAAAATGTATCTCCTGTTAACACCTTCTAATTCAATAAATCAATATTGTGGAGAAAGAGAAGAGATTATAAGAACATAATTTTATAAAGTGTCCACAAATACTTAATTATATATATGGTAAAAAGAAGAAAAGAAAACACCAAATAATACTCTGGAGCCTTTCATCTCCAGTTTTAGAGGGAGCAACACTCCATTATTCTGATTTGTTATGTAGTGTTCTAATATCTGTAAGTTTTTATATTATTTTAGTTATTGAATGCTCAATTTTATATTAGAAATGTTTTCTCTGCTAAAGTCATATTACTGATAACTAATTTATCAAGTATATTTGTGAGAAATTACTATGATCACTATTATGTGAAATAATTAGTGATAATTATTTTTCCACATCAAAATTGAATTTTAGTGATATTTTAAAATATTATTTCCAATATAATTGTAATTAAAATAATAGCAACAGTTTAATATGAGCACGATTGAACCCTATAGTGTAGAATTTTACGAGGAGGCCTCTGTGGAATTGAACCCTAGTTTCAAATTTCGATGTCAGGCATTCCCTGTCAAGGGCCAAGGGCTATATAATTAGGCTGAATTATTTTTGTCGTAAAGTAAATAAAACACGAGAATAAGGGCAGTGCATGTATGGTCGTAATTTAGAAGATAGATTCTAGAGATAATACAGGAGTGCATATAGGAGGGACCCATTGTGGTGGCCGTTTTGCAGAAAATGTTGGCTATAAAACAATTGACAAGACATAAAGTTTCTTCAAGTTGCGATTGTTGCCAGAGGAACGGTACTGATGTAAACCAAAGAAGAGACTGCCCCATTGACGAAAACAAATATATATTTTTTTTATTTTGTAATTTCATTTTACGTTTTTCCTTATTCATTTAGTTTCTTGTTTATGTTTTTTTTAACACTTTTAGTCATTCAGATTGAATTTATACATAATTCACTGAAATGTCTAATGAAGTTACATTTTATGATGATTTCCTATGTTACATGTGAACACTTTGAATTAACATTAACAATTTAGAAGATGATATATAGATATGACATGAAACATGACATTCATATTTCACTTGTTATTTGTTATTTATTATGTATTTTGTATAATATTATCGGACTTCATAGGAGTAATTTAACTTTAAAATATAATAGATGATAAAAAGAATAAAAAGGATTAACACTTATGTTTGTTTAAAATCATACAAATTTGTTTGGGTAAAAAAAATTGAAAGTTTATACATATATTTAGATTTTTAGAAAAACCTCTTAACTATCCATTAATGTCATATGTGATTTGTAAATAAAGTTTGAAAGTCAATTATTAATTGTCATAAGTAAGACTATATTGATGATTTGCAAATAAATAAATGACTTTTTTTATTATAATGACTAATATAAACTAAAACTAGTTTATGTTTATTAAAGTTTATCTTTTATAATATTTTTACTTAGAATGTTATATGAGAAAGGATTATTATAGGTTTTCTAGAATTCCACCCGTGTGTAGTTTATGTCTTAGACACTTAGAAATTAATTTTCAAAAGAAATTTATAGGTGAAGTTCTGTTAAAAGATTTGATTACACGCAAAATTATTTATAAATAATATTGGAAATACAATATGTAAAATATCAAAGATTATTGTAAATGTTTGACTCTAAGAATAAATAAAGAAAATCAAAAGACACGAAATAGAAGATGGAGAACACGTCACCTATAAAAAAGATAAATAAAAAAAAGTTGTTATTTGAATTTAGAATAATTTAAGATAAAATTCTTAGAATATAAATGAAGACTAACCTATTGATGAACTTAGAATCCAGAAAACCTCAACACTTTATTTATAAGTTACAAGTTATGATAGAAAGAAGTGATCCATAGTTTTTAAGAAATAGAAAGTTGGGTTTTGTTTGGTTGATGCCTATTCCCTTCCAAACTAAGACCTTTACACAAATATCCTTTTTTCAACCAATATCATTATTTTTAGAAGCTATCATTGTGTCTAACCTACAAGTATTAAATTTCTATTATGAAGAAAAAATTCAATATTTTCTTTGAAAAGAGGTTACAAAAAATATTAAGAAATATATTTTTAATTTCTTCTTCCAAAGTATTGTAATTCCCCTTGTGTATTTTTTTTCATAATATTGAAAACTTTATTTTTTTTCTCAAGCCCTTGTAGTCAATGGAATTAAAATTGATATTTTAATCTTGAAATAGTAAGATTCTATTATTTGACATATTATCTTCTATTCAGACTTCACACATAATTCTAACACAATATAATAAGATAGGAAGAATCTTTAACTAAAATCCTAACAAATGTGTGGATCATGACTTTTTGAGTGGATTGAGTTCAAATAAAATCCAACCTTAATTAAAATTAATGTAATCATTAAAATTTCACATTACTAGGTGTCTTGTAGTCCTAAGACTATCCAATTTAAATTAATATAATAAATTCATTTCATATTTTCAATCAATATTACTAACCATCACTTTTTTGTGATTTGAGCTTAATTAAAAAAAATCAAACTTAATTAAAAATTAACAATGTTTTTTTATTGGTTTGTTTATTTTCTTATGGGAACAAATGTTAATTAAAATAAAATTTAATTAAGACACTTTTAGCTTGTATTTCTCAATTATTTATATCATAGTTTTTTTTATAATTCTTATAAGTTTAACTTACTTAAAAACATTATTAAAAAATAGAAAATACAAATTATAAAATATTTTTTAAATTATTCATGTGAAAATATGATGACACTTTTAATTATATGGCAATAATAACGTCATGATATGTTAGCCTCCTCTCTGTTAACGGATCACACATTACATAAGGTACTAAAAAAAATAATATATATATATATATATATATATATATAAAAGCATGAAAAAATTAATAAAAAACATTTTAAAGATTAAGTTTAAAATATTAATTACATTTATTTTTAAATACTAATAAATTGGTGACCACATAGAAACATTTTGGAAAGATCAAGCAAAATATGACAGGAGGATAAGGAGTGACTGATGGACAAGAAAACTATGGAGAAGACCATGAGCAAGTGTTTTACAATTCGTGAAGAGCTCTTATAGTCTTGGTCAATTACAAGGTTGTCTGGTGATGTGTTGGAAAATTAACAAGGAAATTTCTTGGACGAGACAATAAAATTGTTCAACAACGAAAAGTACGTAATTGCATGTTTTGATGCAATTGTAATAAAAGCATGTGTGACATAATATAAATTGACTCCGGATTTTCTCTTTATAAGAGAAAGTATTATTAAGGAGTTGAGTATAAAATGTATACTAATACGCATGCAATACACGACTTTTTATAAAATTAAAATAAGATGATTTTTGTTCTAATAATATTATTATTAGATGAGATTTTAGTGATGTTATTTATGATCTAAATTTTATTGTAAAATGATGTCTAAAAGTTTTGTTGGTAAGATTTTCATATATACTTGAGAATCTATTTATTTTTTTAATTAAAACAAGTCACATATAAATACACCAATTATTAAAAGATGAAACTCTACTTACTAAAGTATCATTGATATGAAAGAGAAATATTTTATATATATATATATATATATAATTGAAGAGTACATGATGTATGTAATCTTGAAGGGAAAGGGGAAAGATGTATGATATATTTTGTTGAGAACTTGTTGAATTCTCTATTTCGGTTATCACGGTACATAGGTTAGTAATTTTGTATTTTTAATTAATATATTTTTTATTATTGATAACAAATGTTTGTAATTCTTTAATTTAAAATTAATTTTATTAAATGAGAAGAAGTTTAAATAACTTAAAATTATTAATTATTTTGTATTTTTTACTGTCTTTTTTGTTTGATATTCTCTCTCGTCCTTGGTCTAATTTTAAGTCGGTTCATATATCTACAGTAAAAAATTATTCAAAGTAATTGATACTTGTTCAAGCACTTAAATAATTTAGAATAGCAATATGGAAGAGAAATGATTATGAACTTCATAAAAAAATTGAGTTTCACTGTTCACAAACTACAAACAACCAATACTTTTATAAACTTTCTGTTACCTGTCGCAGACTAACTAATTAACTCAAGAACCAAATAAAGTATGTATATATGATCAATTAAGTATTTAACACTTAATTATACATATTAATGTATACCTGATTATACTAACGCTAGAGCATAACTGATTACAGATTTTTTTAAATATCTCTTTTTCTTTTTGTATTCTCATGATTTTACAAACTGATCATATCATTGTCACCATCCTGTACAAATCTGATTTTTACAACAAGAAGGAAATTGGAATTAAAGTTTTCAGTAAAAATAAAATTAATTAAATTAAGTTGAAGTATTTACTTTAACGTCAAACATTACAACTTTGATAACAATTTAAAAAAAAAAAAACTACTCTCATGCTAAATTTAGAGTCAATATTTTGAGTGCTAAATTTAGAGTCAATATTTTGAGTTATTATGTTCAGCTATAAAAATTTAGAGTGTAATTTTTGGCTATAAAAATACACCTTATAAAATCAATAAAATCAGTATATAAGATGAGATCTGATTTCGTTTATAAAATATTAATATTAAAATATCTTATTTCTAATCCATATCAAATCTTTAAAAAAAACATAAATGGTCAGGATATTATCATGTGAGTTGAAATCAACTTTGAGTGAGTCATAATTCTCATCCCCTTTTCTTTCCAAGACCCGTGTGCGGTAAGGCTACTAATATTGATTTCAATAACTTCCGACACTTTTATTATGCAATCGACCTTTTGGAAATCATAGAACGACTTAAAAATGCATAAAATGCATAAAATGCTTTTTGTCTTTTTCAACTTAAAAGTGCAGAACAAGAAAAGGTGAAAAGAAATTCAACTTGGGAACTATCATAACAAAAAGCACCATCAATTGTTGGCCCAAATGATAAACTTTTCAAGATTCTTGGAAGATTGACCACCTTCAGTTGAGTTCTTCAGGGTCAATTCCTTCAGCTTCAATGATCTTGCTTTGATGTCTTCATTCCCAAGCACTTGCTCCACCTTTTCCCTTATCTCCCTCTTTGATATTAGTCCATTTTCATCCTTGTCTAATCCCACTCCAATTTTCCACACTTCACAAATGTATGACTTGTTAATAAATTGGTCACTGAAAAATGGCCAACACAAGAAAGGTATGCCACCACATAAACCTTCTATAATAGAATTCCAACCACAATGGGTAATGAAGCAAGCTATGGCAGGGTGGTTCAAAATCTTCTTTTGTGGAGCCCAGCCAATAATTTTACCCTTAGATCCAATGAATCCATCTGGGTATGCATTGTTGTGATTGCTATTATCATTACTTGGACGTACAACCCAAAGAAAAGGTTTGTTAAGGAGATCAAGGCCAAGAGCTAGTTCTTTGAATTGGTTTGGTTCCACTGATGCTAAACTTCCAAAGGAAACATACACAACTGATTGGGGTGGATGCTGATCCAACCAATCTAGGCAAGTTGTGTCTTCTCTCCAAAATGAACTTTGGCTTGTGTCACTTTGCATCAATGGGCCAATTGGAAGGAACCTTGGCCACTTGGCTAGTGCTCCTGGCTCAAGGTCACAGGTAGTGTTGCAAAGCCACCACTCTCCTAAGTTCAAACTTTGAGTATCTTCCACCATGTGAAGGAAAAAGTTCTTACCAAGACTACACCATGGAAGATTTGCCGTGTCCATCATAGGAGAATTTGGTAAAAGCTGAATTTCCTGTTTTCTGGTTGGAAGTCCTGCAATTAAGGTAGAAAAGAATTGCATAGTCAGAGTTGGACCATCACTCCAAAGAACAAACTTTAGTCTACCAAAAAGAATTGAAACAAAGTTTGAAGAATGATACTTTTGACATCAAAAGAGTTCTATACTACTCTTGATTTGACTATTTTAATCAAAAATATATAATAAAGGTACGTTTGTAATTAAATATTATAAAAAGTTATTAAAATAATAACAATAAGAGATGTAAAAGTATAAGGATCCAAAAAGTATGTCAAGCATTATTAAAAAAATCATTGATTCTGTCCTTGTTAGTGTTTGTTTAATTAAAATAAATTATTACCTTAAACCTTTTGAATTTGCAGTGTGATGCAAAAGTGTATACCTTTTCTATGTGGTCAATAAAATCATTTTTAGTTTTAGTTAAAAAGATGTATAAAGATCATGTGTGGTGATTTCTCACTGATTGCTTGATTCCAATTTTGATGGAATTTGATATTCAAATAATAGATTAGTTAATGTAATATTCTCTCCATCTCAAAATATTACAATTTAAGGTTTTTGATGCAGATTAAAAAAATAATTATTATACCATTTATAAAAAAAATATCTAATTAATCCCATTTTCTTAATAAATGCTATATCTGTTATAAATATAATATTGATATAATTTAGTTAAAGGTAAATAAAAAATTAAATATTTTAAAAGATTAAAATTTTGTAATATTTTGAAAGAGAGGAAATAATAAAGCAATTATCAGTTCTTACCGGTTTCAGAGTCTATAATTTTGTCATGAATAAGGCTTGGGATGGACTCAAAAGAGGCCAATGAAGTAGCTGACGCAGGCCATAGAAGGGCCCCTTTGATACCCAATTTGTGTCCAACTTCCAAGGCCCATCCCATGTTCTTAGAAACAACCAGACAAGTGATCTTGCTGTCATCACCATCCAAAGCATTGATGTCTTTTATGAGATTGTGAAGCTTAGAAGGCACAGTGTTTCTGAGAGACAAAATAACCTTTGGCTGGTCACTTCTGTCATCTTCTGGATCCAAACCATCTGGGAGTTCCACAAACTTTACCTGAGTTCCCAAGTGCTCAATTGTGTTCTTCATTCTCTTTTGGTTGAACTCAGTGATCAAAAAGGTTATTTTGCAGCCATGTTGGACCAAAACCTGAGAGAACTGCAGCAGTGGATTCATGTGCCCTAGAATTGGATAAGGTATAACAAGAAAATGTGGATGACTCATGTTTGTTGAGTAAAAGGTCTGAAGTTGATTTTTGCTACTAAGTGGGAAGTTATTTATACGATGTTAGTGATAACTTTTTGTTTGGTATTTGTGAGAAAAATAATGCATAGGGACACTTATATGCTGACATTTAGAAAGAAAATTTAGATATGTTAATAATATAACGTGGAAAAGAGAGAAGGAAGAAGAGAAATCAAATAGGTATTGAATCACGTGGTGTCCTTATGCATGTACTCTATTTTTTACTGTTATTTATTGCTTGCTTGAATAAGTTGGTTTCTTGAAGCTTTACGTGGGTCTCACGAAATTTGTTAAAAAATAAAAATAGAAGTACTGTAATGTTTTTGTTTGATTCTACACTCACCACAAATTTTAAATCACGTGTTTCTTGAAGTACGTGGGTCTCAAGAAATAATTCAAGCAAGTAATAAAAAAATGTCTTCAAACAACATGTTTTTAGTTTTCTTAAAGTAGTATAATCTTTTAGGTTTTTCAATTATATATATTATTATTTTCTAGTTTTTTGATTTTACAAAATTTTATTTTTAGTTTTTCAAATTAAGCAATCTTAATGACTTTATGACCACACTATTTATCATATAAATTTAATTCACATAATTTTCTTAAAGTTTGTTAAGTATTTACATATATTTTTAATCTCTTACACTATTGATTTTTGTGATTGATTTAAAAGTTTATTTTTCAATCCTTTGATTTTTGGTAAAATATCTGTAATTCATAGGTTTAGAACTTTAAAAGTGATGAAAGAATAAATTTTTTATATTTATTATTGTATTACATTATTGAGATATTTTCGGTTAATGTATAATTTTCAACCGAGTCATATATCAAATAGGTATTCATATAGTTGGAATGTTTTCGATTAAAGTAGGATTTTCAGTCTACTCATATATTAAATGGATATTCACACAATCAAAATATTCTCGACTAACAGAATTATTACATGTTAAATCAATCACATTTTAAAAATCACTATAAATAATCAAAGCATGTAAGTAGATGCAATTATGTTTATCTTATCTTTCAACTCATAACATCTAATATGATAATTGACTTTAACTTTAAATCGAACTATCTTTTGTATTTCTCTCTTTTATATTAGATTAAAATTATAGGCCAAGAACTTGGGAATAACTAGAACAGAGAAAGAAATGGTTGACATTAACACCACTAAAAAAAATTATGTCAAAATTCCACAAGAACAATTATGTATATCTAATTGGGTAAATTATTTTTGTTTATTAAATTTCTTTAACTCTCACATTATTTAGAAGATAATATTTTGATAATGATGTATATTTTCTATAACCTTATTACTAATTCCTCACCAATCACCACTAAATATATCACATCACATTTCAATTAAATATAAAAAATTAAAATAAATATTAAAATTCATTAAAACCATATCCCATAAAGTAGAATTCAAAATACGAAATATATATCTTGGAACATAAACTTTGAAATACGTATTTTGAAAAACAGAATCCAAAATACATATTTGTATTATTTTGGATTATAAGTTCGAAATAAAATTTCTAATACAAATATGTATTTCAAAACGTAAAATCTGAAATAGATATATGTATTATGGATTCTGCGTTATGAAATACATATTTTATAATTCAGATTTTATATTTCGAAATAAAAAATAAATTTTTAACATTTTAGAATATACAATCTAAAAGATCAATTGTACATTTCAGAACATAAACTGATAACAAAAAAAACGCAAACTCACTGAAACTACTGTAATAACTACCTTTCAACTGAACTAGTACCACTGTAAACCACCAGTAGCAACCACCAAGCACACCAACCATCGCTTCCAACCACTGCAAGCCACCAAGAATACTCGAAACCTGCAAAATGCTCCAAAGCAGCACATTGCCACCCACATCTGAACATTTATTTTTTGAAGGACAAGTTGGTCATTTAAAATATATGGGGTGTAGGTTGAAATTCTTGGAGGGTGCAGAATGCGAAACCGATACACTTAAGCCTGACAAAGAATATGTGGGTGGACCAACTCCAAGAGTCTGAAGTGAAAAAAAAAATGGACTATTGTTGGTTATGGTTGGATAATAAAATTTGGTGAGTTTATTTGTGATGTTATTTTGTGTACGCCATATTTCTTTTATCTTCATTGAGTGAGAGTGAAGATTTTTGCCCTAATACATTTGCAACCTCAGGTTTCATACATGTTATTAAACTCGAATTGAATGAAATCAACCCACTTTGTTGTTAATTTATCAAGATTTTAAGTTGTAACGTTAAATTTTATTTTAGAACCAATTAGTACAAAGTGAAATAGCACCACACATAATACATAAGTTTCCTTTCAGACATAGAAATAAAGAAAAAACAGACAAAAAACTTTTAATAACTATTGGTGAAGGTATTATCACTTGGCCCAGTTAATAAACTGTTCGAGATTCTTTGAAGATAGACCACCCTCAACTGAGTTATCCACGGATTCCTTCAGTTTGAGTGATCTTGCTTTTATGTCTTCATTCTGAAGAAGTTGGTCCAACTTCTTCCTTATCTCTCCCTTCAATATTAATCCATTTTCATCGTTGTCTAATTTCAGTCCAACCTTCCACACATCACAAATATATGACCTGTTAACAAATTGGTCACTGAAAAATGGCCAACACAAGAAAGGTATGCCACTGCATACACCCTCTATAGTGGAATTCCAACCACAGTGACTGATGAAGCAAACTATGGCAGGGTGGTTCAATATCTTCCTCTGGGGTGCCCAATTCACAATTTTACCTTTACTTCCATGGAATTCATCTGGGTATGCATGGTTATTATCATTATCATTACTTGGACGTACAACCCAAAGAAAAGGCCTTTTTAGGAGATCAAGTCCTAAAGCTAGTTCTTTGAATTGGTTAGGTTCCAATTTTGCTATACTACCAAAGGAAACATACACAACAGATTGAGGTGGCTGCTGATCCAACCAGTCTAGGCAAGTTGTGTCTTCTTCCCAGAATGAGTTTTTGTTGGTGTCACTCTCCATCAATGGCCCAATTGGGAGGAACCTTGGTGATATGGCAACTGCTCCAGGCTCAAGATCACAACTAGTGTTGCAAAGCCACCATTCTCCAAACTCCAAGTTTTTCATCTCTTTAACTATGTGAGGGAAGAAGATCTTAGCAAAGCCACCCCATGGGAGGTCTGCAGCATCCATCATAGGCATATCTGGGGAAAGCTGAATTTCTTGTTTTTTGGTTTGAACTCCTGCATTTGCATTGGCACAAGTTTCTCAAATATTCTCTCTATGCGTTTTCGCTTTCTAATTCAAAACAGAAGAACTTGCATTTTATTTATTTTTTATGAAAATACATGCATCCTCTTGTTTTCAGGCCCCAGATTTGAACCAAATCATATCTGGAGATAATTTATCAATCTAAGTAGACACAAGTTTTTAGAATTTAAAACTTAGCATGGCTAAATTTCCACAAAAGCATGTTTCAAAATTGAGGATTTTTTATTTATTTATTGATTTATGTTAGAAATCCATATATCATTTTGAGTTCGATGAAAAATTTAAGTAATATATAAAATAAAATCCACAAATTCATTCTTTTAAAATTTCAAAAGTTAGATGTAATGTCATAATTTAGTTATTATTAATTACTCATTAATATCGAATTTTTTAATGAATCTCTCTCAAAATGTAGTATTTTGACTACATCGTTCATTTCAACTACAAGTGACACACCCATTTTCATGTCAAAGACTGAACACATATATGTCAATCTCCGAGTGTGTAATAGTCAAATAATGACCTAATAATTTATTAGTTTATCATTAATCAACATATATGAAGTTTTCATATATGACATGACACTGCAAATTAAAATCAGAAACAAGAAATCTTTACCGACAAAGCTTATTTGGGTGAATTATTATGGTTAAAGATCAAATGTGCAGTAGGAAGAATTAATCAAGCGAAAGAAATACTCATGTGCACATATACAGCATAACTTGGTCGTGGTGAGTACTTTCACTACATTCCAAAAATGTGAAACAAAAATCTTACTTTCTTAATTTTGGAAAATTAGATATCTAGCTTCATAAAATTCGTTTGCAACTACCGGTAAAAAAATCAATGTAACAAGAATCAGAAAATATTATTTTTACCTTCTGAGTCGATGATTCCATCATGAATGAGCCTTGGAATGCAATAGCATGCTGCCAAGGAAGTTGCAGATGCAGTCCATAGAAAAGCCCCTTTAATTCCCAATTTGCGGGCATCTTGCAAGGCCCAACCCATGTTCATTGTAACTACCATGCAGGTGATGTTGTTGTCAGCATCCAAAGCATTGATGTCTTGTACGAGCTTTGGAAGCAGAGCAGGCATGTTGGTTTTGATAGATACGAGAACTTTGTAATGGTCACTTCTATCATCTTCTGGATCCAAGCCATCTGGGAGTGTCACAAACTTTATCCCTTGTTCTTTAAGGTTGTCTAACCCCCCACCAGAGTTATTAGCCCGTTTGTGGTTGAACTCAGTGTTTACAAAAGTGATTTTACAACCGTGTTTGGATAGAGCCTCAGAAAGTTGCATAAGGGGGTTCACGTGGCCTTGAACGGGATATGGTATTACAAGAAAGTGAGGGATACCCATTTTCTTGATAATTGATTTGAGGAAAAAGAAATATCAAGAAGATGAAATATCCAAGAGTTTGATTTGAGATGGATTTTATGGCCGGGGTTAACAGTTTTTCATCACACTTTTCTATGTGGAAAGTACTTCTCAACGTCGGCTTTCAAAAGTTTTCTTGAATTGACATCTTTGAATTAGGTATATGGCAACTCAGATTTAAATGCTCATATTAAATTTATTGGTTTATCAAAACCCAAGAAATATAGTAATAATTCTGATTAATTAACTGCACGTGCTGGATTCTATGAAAAAATTTAGATATAACTGTTTAGTATTGTTAGCAGGAAGGAATTATCGGTGTTATTTTTACACAAAAAATAAGAGTGTATTTAGTAAAATGTTTTCATATTTGATATGATAATTGATTATAATAATAGTTTATTATATTAGAATTTACTTTTTGTTTTTATAAGTTTGTCGTTTAAATAATGTTTTTCTTTTGACTTTTCATCTTAAAAGTAGTGTGAAGAAGCGTTATTTACAATCCATTTGGTAAAACTGAAAAAAAAATATAAAAAGGTAAAAGGGTTAAAATAAAAATTTTAAAGATCCACTTGACGAGACCCATTATCTTTTAATTCTCTGATTTTTATTTCTATGATACCAAATAAATTAGACTTTTTTTTTTCCCTTGAACTTAACGTACTATAATAGACCCATGCTAACAGGACCACCTCCATAAGTGTGGTCCATGATGCACCATTTTTACTTATCCTAAGATTCATCTAGAGCTCATAACCATATCATATAGCATCAGCTCTGGATAACTTCACTCTCTCACGTCTCATGCGTAATCCCTCCATAGCAACCCAGTTTCGTCCAGAACTTCTTCCTCTGTGACACTGTCCTATAAAGAAAAATTCACGTTGAATTTTCACTGTATATAAAAATTTCTTAGACCAGAACAAAAACAAAATATTAATCAGAAAAGTATTAAATTTTGCTTTCAAGGAGACTTTTTGTCCGTCCGTGGTTGACTATAATTTCTTATGAGGGCCATCACATGTTGTAATAATGTGTGTGTAAGGTACTTGTGAAGTTTGACTGCCCACGTCTCTTCCGATAGTGACAAAAGTCAAAAGTATTAACTAGAACCATAATTTTTTTTTCCATGCTACTTTTTTATTTCACATGGCGTACTATCTAATGCTACTATTTTATGTACTTTTAACAGTGCATCAAAATATACACAGCTCAGTAAATCAATAAGGGTCTTCAAAGATGTTGAATTGTTTGTAAAATATGTTGTGTTTCGAGCAATAACCAAGCCTTTGGGTATACTCTGTTATGACTGATGTTAGCTGAATGAAACCAAAAGAAATTATTGAAAGCTGCAATAATTATGTAACACAACCCGATAGGTTAGTAATAATGAAGGAAGGGGACACATGATTCATTGAACGAACTTCATAAAACAAATGGGATCTCCTAACATTTTCAATTTTCATAAATTAAGTTGTCTAGTACATAAATATGTGTACGAGATAAATTTCAAACATTCAGATAACAGTAAAATTAAATAACAACTTCCAATCCAAACTATTATTACTGTGCCCACTTGATAAACATTTCTAGATTTTTTGAAGACTGGCCACCTTTGGACATGTTATTCATGGTCAATTCCTTCATTCTCAATGATCTTGCTTTTATGTCTTCATCACCAAGTAATTGCTCCACCTTAATCTTTATCTCTTCTTTCGATATCACTCCATTTTCATCCTTCTCTAATCCAACCCCAACCTTCCACACGTCACAAATGTATGACTTGTTAACGAGTTGATCCTTGGCAAATGGCCAGCACAAGAAGGGTGTGCCACCACATAAACCTTCTACAGTAGAATTCCAACCACAGTGACTAATGAAGCAAGCCAATGCAGGGTGGTTCAGTATCTTCTTCTGTGGTGCCCAACCCACAGTTCTACCTCTCTTTCCATGAAAATCACGAGGGTATGCATTAACATTTACCTTGTTGTCATTCGGACGTACCACCCAAATAAAAGGCTTGTCAAGGAGATCAATTCCAAGGGCTAATTCATTAAATTGGTTGGGGTCCATTACAGCCATACTTCCAAAGGAAACATACACAACAGATTGAGGTTGTTGCTGATCTAACCACTCCAAACAAGCTGTGTCTTCTTCCCAGAATGAACTTCTGTTGCTGTCACTTGCCATCAGTGGACCAATCGGAAGGAGCCTTGGTGATATGGAAAACGCTGCAGGCTCAAGATTATAAGTTGTGTTGCAAAGCCACCATTCTCCTAACTTCATGGTCTGCATCTCCTGCACAAGATGATCAAAGTGTAACTTGTCGTGGCCACGCCATGGAAAGTTTTCTGTGTCCATCAAAGGCATATTTGGAGAGAGTTGAATTTTCTGTCTTCTACCAGGGACTCCTTCAATGCCAAAATCACAAAACCATGAAACCGCTCCTTATAGTATATGATAGTAATCTCTCAAAAATTGACATAATAAGTACTATAATGTATAACAAGTATGTGTAAATGTTATTACTCTTACCATATGAATCTATAACCCCATCATGAATCAGCCTTGGGATGCAATCACACAAGGCCAGAGAAGTTGCTGATGCAGGCCATAGAATAGTCCCTTTGATTCCCAAACTTTGGCCAACTTTCAAGGCCCAAGTCATACTCAACGTGACAACCATACAAGTGATCTTGTTGTTTACATCTGAAGCGTTGATATCTTGTATGAGCTTGGGAAGCATGGAGGGCATGTTGGTTTTGATTGAAGAAACAACTTTCTTCTGGTCAGTTCTATCATCTTCAGGGCCTAACCCATCTGGGAGTGTCACAAACTTTATCCCTGATCCCTTGAGGTTGTCAAGGCCAGCACCAGTGGTGTTCAACCGTTTGTGGCTGAACTCTGTGTTGAGAAAAGTGATGCTACAGCCATGTTTGGCCAGAATCTGAGAGAGGTGGATAAGGGGATTCACATGGCCTAGAACTGGATATGGTATAACAAGAAAGTGAGGGGTGATGGCCATTGTGGTTGGAAATTTTGGTCTCGAAAAACTGGTTTCTGAGGGGATTGAACAACGTTAGTTTATGATGAAGGAGATTGTTGCTTGGGAAAATGTTTGATCAGTTGCATTAATGATGCATTGACGTTTAGGTACGAGAGTACTATGATCATCTCCACCCACGCTATTTAATATTCAAACATATATCGAACTAAGCTTGTCTCATTTTCGAAGAATACCAACAAAAAGCCAAAATTTGGAAAACGATAGCCTTTGTTCTATAAAAGCATTTTTTTTTACTTAATTAGTTTTATTTCCCACACTAATATTTTTTACTTTTTATTTTCTTTAATAACACTCTTTATTTTTTAATTCTTAAAATATTACTTTTTTATTTTTTTATTCTTTAATTAATATTCAGTATATTAATTATAATAATAATAATAATAATAATTATTATTATTATATTATGATTTTGTGATTGTATTTTATTATAATAATTTACTAGTTGTATTTTTGTATTAAAAATTGATATTGAAAGAAAAAATTATAATAAATTTAAAATTGTTATTTGAATTAAAATTTATATTTTTCATTTGTTAGAAATATATCTAAATAATTAATAACAAAAATAAAATAAAATTCCTAAAGTATTTTTGCAAATAAATATTAATTAAATGGTTTAAAAATTTTAAATAAAAATTAATTTATTTATGAATTGCTTTTAAATGTTATGTTTATTACTTAAAAATTGTTAATTATTGAAATGATGCAATACACATTTGAACATAAAGAGAAAAATAAATGACAATCATATATTCACTAAATAGTTTAGTTAATGGTATACCAAATAATTTGTATGAAATGAAACATAAATTTTATATTTATCAAAAATCAAATTTTATCTTTATAAAAAAATCAACTACATATTTATTGAAAATCAAATTTTATCCTTATAAAAAAATTAAATGATATCTTTAATAAAATATCAAATTTCATCTTTATCAAAAACCAAATTCTATCTTTATCAAAAATCAAATTTTATCTTTATCAAATTTTTATTTGATTTTTACCATTAATTATTTAGATATTTTTTAAACAAACTAAAGATACAAATTTTAATTAAAATAACAATTTTATAATTTATTATAATTTTTTCTTCCAATATCAATTTTAATATAAAAATACAATCACAAATTATTATAATTTATTTTAATATGATTTATTATGCCAAATTTAAATTTATTATAAATATAAAATAAATAATTTATCATTTTTCCTATTATAATTAATTAGTTTAAAAGCCTATAAAATATTTAATTTTATTTTCTTTGTATTCTTTTTTTAATTTGAATTTAATTATCTTTACATTATTTTTTATCTTAATTTTAATAAACTAATAATCACATAATAACTATTAAAAAAAGTGTTATTTAAAAAATTAAAGAATAAAGAACGCTATTAAGGAAAATAAAAAATAAAAGTACTATTATGGAAAATAAAAACTAAAAATAACTAAAAATGTATTAATTAGGTAAACAAATCCCAGAAAAGATCATTATCTTTTTACTCTAATTTTCTTACAGTGTCAGTGTAGTAGTACACAATTTTTTTTCACTGACAATTTATGAAAAAATATTAATTTTAAAATTATTATTTTAAAAATTAATTTTATATACGCGAAATTTAAATTCTCGTATATTTTTTTTAAATGTTTAAAATGCTTTACAGTAAAACTATAAATATATAAAAAAAAATACTCTTTAAAACTAGCAACATTATTTGATTTTTTGTCTTATTTGTCGCCATCAGAAATTAATTCCTCATAGCATCTGCATATTAATTATAGAAGTCGGGACTATAATTATTTAAGCATTTATATTATTTTGGTTTAAGAGAATAAATATTAAATTCATTGATTGTATGAATATTTTCTTTTTATATTGGTTATGCATATATAAAAAGTAGTACCAATGACATTTGAGTTTATGAGAAGGGGCTTGATCCTCTTTTTGACAAAATAAAAAGTTGTTGTTATTAATTTTATATTAACTAGCTGTCTTAAAAATTATATATTCTTTATCTAATCAACCATATAAGTTTGTCAATTTTAAAATAATTACATTAAAATCATTTGATGCTTTCCCACACAGTAAAACCAATTAAATTAATATTGCATAAATTACACCCTAGAACCTTTAAGAACAATAAAAAAACGTATGGGTATCAAATTCATAATCTAATCACTCAGACCAACGGGCCCTCACGACAATAAGTTCGTTTTCCATGAATATCTTGTCGTGGACAAATCAATACTACGTTGGCTTAGATTGTTTTTTACTATGTGCGGATTCCCCCACAGTCACAAAATTTCTACACTCAAACCTTTTTCGTACAGTGAAAATTCAGTTTCTTTTTTATACATCATTACCATAATTTTTTTGAAAAATATTATAAAAAATTATAACTTTTAATTATAGGAAAGTCTATGATTATAAAACATTAAAAAAATATGCTATATATTAATATATTTCAACTAAATTGTTAAATTGTAATAACCAAAAGAAAAAAGATTGACTAAGCATTCCTAACCAAAATTCAAACACTACCAGTAGTTAATATTTGCCCACAGAAATCTAGATAAAGGTTGGAGGCACCTTAGAGAAAAGATGCTATTCTCTAAAGTTTTACATAATCTTGTATAATAGATTAGGCTAAGAAATGCCACATATCCATTTGCAGGAACAATGTTAGCATGCAAAATTATGACCATCACTTATCATACAGCACCGTTGCAGAGATTGTAGGCTAGTTGCACCGCGAGCCATTCTGCAGTGGATATCAATTACAATAATATCACACTACCCAATATTTTATGTTTTGCTTCATTGTTAAGTTTTAATCTTTTGCATTTTTTTATTACAAGAAAGGAGCTTATATAAAGGGCAAGCATGATCTTGATTCTTCCACTCCTGTGCTGCTTTCGTGCACGACACTAGGTTACAGATTTTCCTGTGTGTGAATTATATACTCTGATGTCCCACGGTTAATTATTTTATTATATAAAACTTGATATAGGAAAACATACCTTGTGCTTTGATTTGTAATTTATTCTTAAAGAAGTATTAGATCGCTGTTAGCTTCTTCATTTATTGTGGCAGCCATGATTGCAGAACACAGTACAAATAGTATTTTTTTTTTTTTATTGTATAGTTTGGATCAGAAGAGATGTTTAAAAGCCAGAAGGAATAATTAAAGTGATTAACAGTTTAGGTCCTTTGAATATGTTACAGAATTTTAGTTTTTGGCTATGAAAATAAGTAGTATACACCCACAAAATTTCTTTTACATGATGGTCTTTCACCGTATTTCAATTTCTTTTGAACATGTTGATGTTAAATAACTATCATTCTTGTCATGGTGTTGATTAATTTATTACTTAATTTAAATTGATTCAAAATTATAATTACACATTTTAATCTTAACAATTTCAAAATTATTAGAATTTAAACTGATAGAATTTAATTGAGAGTTGTCTAAGAATTTTGAGAGATAGCAAATATATATATATATATATATATATATATAGTTGTTCTATATTTTTTAATATATGGTAATTTTTTTCAATACAAAGAAAATACTATACCCAAAATTAAGCCTTACTATTCTTGAGATTACTTAATTGGTCGTCAAATTATGATACTAATTACCATACTTTTATTTAAGTATTGCATGAAACTAAAAAGTGAAATGTGAGGCTAACAAGACATTGACCCCATGGTTTAGCCTTCTACGAATCTCTACTTACAGTAAATATTCTTTATGAAAAAGTAGTATCAATTTTTTTTTTTGAATCCTCGATTCTATAATACATTATGAATAAATTTAAAACATTTATTACAGCCAAAAATTGTTTATAAACTTCACTTTAGTTCAAATAACCTTACCCTATAACATTGAAGAACTACTTGGTTTGTATACCACTATCTACATATATCTTATAATTCAAATTATATATACGTTGAAGTAGTTGCTAAGTATTTTTTATTCTTGAGGTTAAATTTATGTGTGTTAGATTTTTTTGACGGTGAGAACCGATACATAATTGAAAAAATTGTAGTACTTGGACTCTTTTTCATCTAATTGTTTAATAAATGCTTTGACTATTTTTTTCTTTCATCTTCCTTCTTTCTTTCATTGACCTTACAACATTCAAAATTAGTTAAATATTATTTGTCTTAAACTCTTGAAACTTTTATAAGTTTTTAGATCGAATGGAGGTTTCAACCTCTTTTAGAATAATAGTTTGTTCCTTTATAAACAATAAAACATATTTAAAATGCTTAAATTGTGTTAAACTTACTATTCTCTTTTCGATTGTTACCTATTTTATTTTTTTTTTAATTTTCTAATTATGTTGCTTACAATTGTTTTTTGTATACTACAAAATGTCCATGCATTATTATAATAATTTAGTAACTGAATTTAAAGAGACTAAAAATAAAAGACATAAAAAAGAAAAATCTAGCTTCAAATTTACTATCTTAATTTTATATATTTATGTAAAGTTATACTTCTATATTCACCCTTTTAATCCTAACTCCTAAATTATTTATAACTATTTAAGTCGAAATCGTACCTAATTATACACAACCATACATACCTAAACAAATAAATTAAAAAGAAAAATATTAATAGAGAAAATATACACGTACTTCGTCAAATAAATTGGCGGTGGTAGGAAGTTTTTTTTTTTTTTTTTTTTTTTTTTTTTTTTTTTTTTTTTATGTCTTTCACTAACCAGTTGTGATGTAAAATATGTCAATGAACCTCGAACCTATATTTGAACGGAATCTATCTTTTTTATTCATCTATTGAATTTTTTTATTATTTCAATTTTTTTCTTTTTTCC
>Ga0209700_102503_pt1 | contig 36949 bp, 18 predicted proteins | sample SiratroredBW_FD_187528 | JGI IMG/M metagenome (GOLD analysis project Ga0209700, IMG submission 187528) | Root nodule microbial communities of legume samples collected from California, USA - Siratro red BW (SPAdes) (version 2) | ecosystem: Host-associated > Plants > Roots > Nodule | place: USA...
TATGTAATAATGGAAAATAATGTTTTAGAATCCTTATCTGACTTGAATATCATCCTGTAGTTTACTTTTTCAAAATATTATTTTACGTTTCATAATAATTAGTGAGATGAAAAATTTAGCATATATAATTACGTACAAATATTATTTTACATAAATTTTACTTTTAAGATGGTATTAAAATTATTTAAATCTTACTATAATTAAATTTATTAAAATTATTGTGTTATTCATCTCCTGTCACAAATATTTAGTATCCCATTCAAGATGTTAATTTTTAGTGTTATGAGAAACATTTGACTAGTCATATTGACTAGGAATATTACAAAATTATAATATACATTGGAATGCAAAATTCACGGACTAAAATTTTTTAGTAATTCTGAAAAATTAGTAATGTTAATATTCATTTTGCCCTACATTTAAATAAAATCATATACTAAATTTACTTCAGGACAAGTTAAAAATAAAGTTGTTGGGAGGACAATTTTCTTAAATAAATAAATCTATTAATTTTATATAAATATTCAAAAAATATTATTTATAATATAGAAAATATATAATATTTGCATTTGTAAGAAATATATATTAATTATGTCAAAGGAATCTATTGAATTAGAATAAGTGTGTTGTGTTTTAGATGATAAGGACTATGAATTAATTAATAGTAATTTTAAATTGATAATAGAGATGTTCCTCCACCAAAATTTGAAAGATATGTGAGAAAAAACGATTTTTGTTCATTCTTTTTTCAGCGTATGCGTTTGGATCTATATATTTAAGTCTAAAAGTATGTTTGAAGATCAAAATCAATGCCCTAACCAAAAGAAAAAATATATATGAAGAATTTTTCTAAAAAGTGATAGAAAATATAAAATGTTTATTAGTGTGTATCAAACATTAAATAATCAATTTTACCATTAATAAAACTTATAAAATAAATAAAATTTCAGTATTATATTTTCTTAAAAATTCATCCATAATAAAAAGTATAGAATAATTGTTCTACAAGATAATGCACTAACTCAAAAACCAAACATGTATAATCGATATAATCCATAAATTTGATTAACTGAGGTAAATAGATCTGCATTTAAATAGACAAAGATTTTAGTTTATTTTAATTAATGATTTAAAGGAATTATATCGGTGTGCTTAGATGTTTTTTCACTAATAAAAATATATGAATGAGTGAAACATTGTGTGCTTCAATCCGTATAAAAAATCTAAAATATGTAAAAATAATAATTAAATAAAAATTTTCATATCATCTCTCGTGTCTAAAAATATGTAACATAAGAATATTAGAAAAGTTTAAATCTCCTTTCAAAATTACAATACAATTCTATAGATCCTTCTAACATTAAAACATATTACCTATACCATTTTTACTATGAAGAATTCCTTTTTGTCAAAGTAGAAAAAAATGTTGTAACAATCATTTGATACAAAAAAAAATCCTTTATTTTACTTAAAAATTGTATTAAAGTTGATAATTTCCACATTATGGTCGTTAATTTGTTTTCAAGCCATATTTTTTTATTTTTTTCTTTCCATTATTTCTATTTTCTGAGTATGACGTTAAATCACCGTCATGTCAATAGTTTTTAGTTCAACCCAGACATATTGCAAATAAAAAGTATCAGTAGATAGAGATGTTCCCTTGTATCTCTTACCATTGTCAGATAACTCAATTACATCTTCATTCCACATTCCAATATTGTTGTTATTGTGATAAAAGGAGTTTGAGCGAGGAGAAAGTCTTGCTTAAAATGAAATAATCAATTTGATTAAACTAGCACTAGTCTTCCAAAGTTGAATATTTTTCTCTAAATTATATATATTGTCAATTTTAAACAACGTTTAATCAATTTGATTCATTTCTCATTAAAGCCTAATCTTCTTATCATAAATAAATAAATAAATAAAAAACTATCTTATAAAATCATATACTTTTTTCATAATCCATTCTCAATATAATACTAAATTTTTTCCTACGTTATATTTGTTCTATAATGTCATTTTCAATTACCACAAAGTTCAATAAATTTCTATGGTTTAAAAAAATATCAGATCCATCAATTATCTTTGTGCCTAAACTTATCAACTCCACTTTATTCTCATTCATATTTAATGAGTTTTATTATTAATTAGTGTTGACTCAAGACTAATTTATTCAAATATGTAACACAAAGTTAATTTGTTCCCATATAACATGATAAAATTATTGAATCTTATGTTCGTATACAATTGTTGCACGCTTACTGCATTTTAAATCAAACCCCAGTAAAAATATTAAAGAAGTATATGTGATTAGCCTTACATAAATTATAAAATAAATAAATTGTGTTCATCACCTCAAATTGGAGTGGATTTCTTATATTTTACCAATTTTACACATTCAATGAGCTTTGTATATGATACATGTTTACTGTTTAGGCAAATTCATGTTTTGAAATACTTGAATCAAATAATATAAAGTGATAAATAGTTGGATAGGTAACATCACTTTAAGTGAATAGTTATGGTAGTAGCTACACATAAAACTGAAATTTTAGGCACCATTAACAACACTAATTAACTTTTTAGTACACACGGCTCTAAGAGAAAGAAACTCTTTTATATATAGAGAGGGAATGAGAAAAAGGAGTGCGATGACTAGGTTTGGCGAAAAGGGCACACATTATAGATTTTAATGAAATTTCCGAAGAAACAGACATGTCTATCAAAACTGTCCTCGGATGTTGGACCGGGCTCCTCTATAATGGGCTATATCTTTCAAATCTTTTCAATTACTCAATCATCGCAAATCGTGTTTGTAAATTACACTACATGGCTCTACCACTTCATTCATCATCACGACAATAAACTTAATTCCACTATTTTTATTTTTTAAATGTCATTTTATTAGTTTGATTCAAAATGTAATCCAATTTTACTTTTAAATACTTGGACTTCTAATTTCATTTTCATAAAACAATAATCATAATTTGTAGGTTAAATTTATTACTTTTCAGATACACACTATAAAGAGCTTGGTTGTAAAAAAAGTTATCCATACGAATTGGGAGTTTAGCATGGACCACATACCACCTTAATAGGTGGTCCAAGTGCAAAAGAAAAATTGACCTTTTGATTAATATCATTTAGAAAATATACAATAAACTGTCTCCATCAGATTATTGCTTCAGTATATCCTCTATATGCAATAGGTGCACCATATGAATCGAACGGTGGATGAAAGTGGTATATGATAGACCAATTTTTTAAGTGGTTCACCTTAGCTTCCTCCCTCATAACCTTGAAATTGAGGTTTATATGACTCAACCGACATGTCATAAATGCAGTTGTTAATGTATTTGGATGTTTCCTTGATATTCATAAAATTGCTTATAAGGTTTTTTTTTTTTTTTTTTTTGGTTTAAAGGGTTTTATGTTATTGACCACGTGGTTATTACTTATTAGTCAGAGATGATTTTTGAGTTTTTAGATTGACATGTATTCCAGTCTTGCAGGTTCTGTTGTGGTTGGGCCAAATCCAAATCAAAACAGTTTTTGACTGTTTTCTGTTTAGTACCACAATATTTGATTGTTTAAATTTACTCTTATTATAAAAAAAAATGTCAGAATTTGTTTGTTTTTAGATTTATAAATTGTTTCTGATTTGAGTGGAAAGAGAGAGGGTAAACATAGGATTTTTGGTCTTCCTACTATGAGAAAAAAAAAATTCTTACATTTACCATTTTCAATTAAAGTATAGCATTAAGTTGGCAATTGTTCAAAACAAATCCCATTATTAATAAGTGTTTAATGAAGTGCATAAAGGATTAGGTGTTTAAACAAAAATCATTATGCACCTAAAATTTGCATCTTTTTTCACTTCTAAGAAATAAGTATATAACAATATGAAAGAATAAATATCAAGACCAAAACACCAATGCATATTATACATACCTCATTACATAGTGATAATCCTGACAAACTTGAGTTTTCCTTTTTAATTGTTTAAAATATGTTTCATTGATATTTTTATAAACATTATATTTATATTTAGATTTTTATTGTTTTAGAAACATATTGTACGTTAAAAAAAAAAGTCACACGTTTTTTATTTACGTAAAAATATATTGTTGTAAATATTAAAAAAATAAGAAATTATATTCGACCATTATGAAAATATCAATTTTATTTATCAGTAAATTTAATCATAAGTCATATTTACATAAAATAATGCAATTAATAATTTAATATTAAATTTTTAATTTCAAATCAATTCTTAATATTACTTCCAACTTTATAAAGAAATAACTTTTTAATTAATTATTCTTTAATTTTAATTCATACTCGTTTGTTTTAAATTGAAGTAATGGTATTTTATTAAATTACAGTATTATCTAGTTAATTTAAATGTTTTATTGTATTAATTAAATTTAACAGACTTTTAACTATTTGTCACTTTTCATTCTCTTCCTCTCAATCAAAACAACCCGATTTTCTATTTTTTTTCCTTCTCTTTCTTCGTTACAACTAATAGAAATATTAAATAAATAATATTAATTAATTCAAAAATATAATAAAAAATTAGAAATAATAAAACAAAATTTAAAAAAAAGTAAACAAAATAAAAGATTAAAAGGAGGGACTATACTTAAAATTTTACGTAAAAATTGTTCACTTGTTATATTTTTCTGAATAACTTAACCTAAATTTATAAATAATGTAAAAATAATGCTAGTCTTAATGTAATTCAACATTACTAAGGGGTAATTTTCAAGTCTAGATTAAATTGTAGATAGATAAAATCTTTTCATGGCAAGTATTACAAACTTTATAACTATAGTTGTCATTTTGATCTTAAAATACTTTCAATAAGATTTAAGTTATGAGAGAGAAAATTAAGTACTTTTTTTTCTTATATTTTCAATATATGTCTAAAGCGATCAAATTATCCACCAATGGCTCAATTTATGACTCACACAAGCCAAGTAGAATTGAGTGAATAAACAACCAAAAAATTAGTGTGAACTTGCAACTTTAATCATCATTTTATTGATAGAGACAACATTAAAAATTATTTTCTCCTCTTTCTATAAACACACCTAGCATTCAAATCTAATGTCTACAATTTTATTTATGACTTACACCAAACAGACACATAGAACTGAACGATAATTCAAAAAACTAATGAAAAATAAGTCTTTTTATAAACTTAATCATACATTAAGTGATTTGCCACCTTTTATCTTGACTCCAATATATAAGAAACATTCTTCTACAGTAAAGATAATAAAATTAATGCTGACATATTTAATAAATCACTTTAAGAGTTGAATTTTCTTTAAAACACTTATTTTTAGTTTTCTCTTTAATTGTTTCGGTTAATTTTGTTTTTGATTAAAAAAATTTTTAATTTATATTCTTTCCAACTTTTACGTATTTATTCTTTGTTTATTTTATTTCAAGTTTATAATATTTGTTAATATTTCGTTTTATTTTCAGAATCAATATTTTATTTTATTTTTATTTTTTTAACATTTTATTATATGTTTAATATTTTTTAATATCTTGTTTAACATTTTTTTAATTTATAAATATGTTTAGCATATTTTATTTTGTTGGAAATATGTTTTTATCAAATTGATAATTCGTATTTAAATTATATATGTCAGTGTATATTATATAAAAACTTAAATTTTTAGAAATTGTTATTAGTTTTTTTTATATACATGTATGTCTTACTCTGCATTCCTATATTAAGATATCATATAGGTGTATGTATATAATTACACACATCATCTTACTTTTAGAAACTCTAATTTTTATCTTCTAATTATGAGAACAATTTTTTAAATGAATATGTACTTTATACTATCTTTATTTATACATATAATTAAATGTACCATTTTATATTTAATAATTAATTTTAAAATAAAGAAAACTGTTTTTATTTTTGTAGATAAAATTCACAATATAATCTAAAATACTACACCATCTTTAATTATTTTATGATTTATAAAGGTACGAGAGATATAACTTTTAGTCCTATATTGTACCTTATCATAAACAACCTAAAATATACCACTAAAATATTAAAAATATACTAAAATTTTAAAATTAATAGAAACCAATACATGATATTTTTAAATAAACAACTACATAGTCTTAATTTCCATTAAAAATAAAAAGATGCAGGAGTACGTTACTCATATAAATAATTTTATCAATATTATTCTTTAAATAATAAATAATTTAGTTTTATACTTTATATATTTTGTAATTCAAAGAGTAAAATGAAATTTTTTAAATTATACTAATAATGCGCATTAAATGTCAATATTTTTATATACTCATAAATCCAAATTTAGTTGAAAGATAACTTCTTTTATATTTTTTTAATAAATTACGATAGCAATTATTTTATTCCGTTATCACCCTTTTGTTACAAATAAATACAATGAATAGGATACATGGTATTTATTTGGGAGAAATGAAAGAGAAAGAAAAAACAAAATTAATAACTTTATCACCAATATGCTATATAAAAGAAAACAATTTACTTTATTTTACATAAAAGGACGTGTCATGGATTAAACAGGTTCTATACTCAAGCATCTAAATTTGTTAGACAAATCGCGGATTGCAAGATTATTTTGCCCCTCCTGCTTTGTGCGAAACCTTGAAAAATGAAAAAAAAATAAAATTCAACGATTATATAGATAATGAAACAGTACGAAACACTTACTATTTCGTCACGTGTTATTGTTGTGACTGTGTTTTTCTTTATATTTGACATTTATTTGTCCTCCTCTGACCACAACAGCCTTTCTAGAGACATCCTGACGGTTGGATTCACAAAAGCAAAAAAAATAAACAAAATTAAAAAATAAATTTATTATAAAAGTTTCTGTAGAGAAATAATAGGAAGAGATAAGTCAATTATAAATTATAAATGATATTAATTCTGTTATTTATTTTGTAAGTGTGAATTACCTTTAATTTTTTTAATACAGTATTGGAGTGTATTATAGTGAATTTATTAGATTTGTCATGTTTGTTATATGTTTAATGATATTGGATTTGAAAGTGTGAATTACCTTTAAATTTAGTTTTTTAATACAGTATTGGAGTGTATTATAGTGAATTTATTAGATTTGTCGTGTTTGTTATATGTTGAATTGTTATTGGATTATTTATGAATAAAATATTTATATTTTTAAGTAGAGTGTGTTACAAATTATGTATAGAATAAAAATAAGACTAATTTATAATAAATAAATAGGATAATTTTTATTTTAAAACTTAGTTTAGTGAAGATGAGGTAATTTAAATTCATAGTTTTAATAATTAACTTAACATGTTTTTTTATATATTAGATTGAAAATAATAGAAAAGTCATTAAGATAATTAAGATAAAATATCGTTTTTCAAAAATAAAAATATAAGTAATAAAATTTAAATAATCTATTTAAACTTAATATTACTAAACATATTCTAATAAATGATATTTTGTATTCTTCATAAAATAAGACAATCATGTTAAAAGATGACAAATTTTCATCTTGACTTCAAATCTTGGAAAAGTTTAACATCAACTTTTATTATTAAATGAAATTAATTTGCTTCAAACAACGTCTGAATCTTAATCTTGATATATATTTTGTAAACACATCTGCAAGATTATTTGAATTATTTGATGAAGTTATCTTCATAATCCTAACTTTCCCATATCCAACAACCTCTCTAATGAAGTGCAATCTAACATTAATGTATTTAGTTAAATAAATGTCATTTTGTCTATCACAATGAATAGTCACAAAGTATTTGCTCAAATTCTAGCTCTTCTAACATCCCTTTCAACCATAGAGTATTCTTCACTCTTTATGTGAGCGCAATGTAATCTATTGAGTAGTAGATAAAACTGCCACTAATTGTAAGATAACTCTCCAACAAACTGTTGATCTAAATAACATGAAAACATACTCAAAAATAAACTTTCTATTGTCCACCCCTGCACAGTTTGCATCTACAAACCCTTCAATAAGTTTATGAATATTGCAACACCCACTTAAAAGCCTCTTGGTGAGCATGTGGTGGATCCACCACGAATATGTTAACCATACTAACAACATGTGTCATGTTTGGTATGATATACATTATCATGTATATGATGTTTCCTACACTATTAGCATATAAAATAGTCTTCATCTCCCTCCATATTCTTATTCAAAGCCAGAAGTTTAGGTAACCAAAAGCTCCGTGTGATAACCAAAAGCATATCCACATGTTTGGTTTTATCCATCCTAAACCTCTCCATAACCTTTTTTCGTAATCTTGTTGAGATAAATGCAATACCTCAATCATATGATCCTTTTAACACCACTGTTAATGAATTATATCATTTGACACTAACTTTATTTAATAAAATAATTTATTTAAGTGTCAAATGCTTGTACTTACTCTGTGTAGTGTCAAAGTACCGACACTCTTTTGTATATTCGTCTCAAGTATTCATCCAATGGGATCAAGATCTTTTATCTCAAACTCCAATATTAATCTTTCTTTGAGTTCATTTATCTCATTTTTATATTAATTACCTATAAAGACATAATTTATATACAAAAGTAATAACAACACATTTCTTTCTTATTTTTTCAAGATGTTGATGCAAATATCATAATTACACCTTTAAGAAATCATCAAACCTCTTATACTACTATCCTGAACTCAATTTCACATGATTTCAACGAGACACATTTTTATTGATCTTTAATAAATATAAATGGTCTTCTCCAAGTTTTCATGAAAAAAAATTGTTCTAATACTAGATTATGCAAACTAACAATTAACATCAATACCTTTATTAAAATTGTTTTACCACATGTGAGAAAATTTATTCAAAGTATATTCCCTCTAGTTGTAAAAATCTTTTGTCAGAGTCTAGCGATGAATCTTTCTTTTTCTTTTTCCCATTTGATATTCTTTATTTTTTTTCTTGAACACTCTCTTGCATCCAACCTCACATTCTAATTTTTAGGTGGATCCACAAACATCCATGTGTAGTTTTTCTTCCAAAATTTATTCTCATATTTCATGCCATTACCACTACAAACTCTATACATTTTATATTGCCTCTCTAAAGCTTCTATATCAGTTGGACTTGACAAATCAACTCTTAGTAACATATAGTTTACCTAGTCCAAAATGACTTTATTAATCCTTTCACTAATATCATTTGTTGAAGTGTTCTTATAACTAGCTTACATCTTCTTATATCTTCTTTTTTTTGCAAAACTCATTAAACTGATACAATACAAACTTCAATTCATTATCAATTACAAGCATTTTAAGTTTGTTTACTGATTCTCAATCATGGTATGTCAGTCTTTAAATCTCTAAAATGTATGTCTTACTTTTCAATATATAAATTCACATCATCCTGAGTAATCGTCTATGATAGTAAAGAAATAAGATCCTTAACTATTGAACCCTCAAATATCTACATAAACATACTCGAACAATCTATTGGACATATGTTTACCAATCTTAAACTTCAATCTATAGAACTTTTCCAATGCACATTCGTTTCAAATTTTCAAATTCCTCATACTTTCATCTCCTAGTAGGTTTTGCTTACTTAGCTCCACTAAACCTTTATCACTCATATGTCCTACCTTTAGTGTTAAAACTTTGTCTTGTCTTGCATCATTTGACTAGTGACAGACACATGTTCAAGAATTATAGACGTCTACGATATACAAAATGTTCCTCTTCACCTATTAATAACTATAAATGCTATTTCTAAAATCTTTATAATACCATGCTCAATCTTTGTCCTTCAACCCATAAGATCAAACATATTATCAATAAAAGATTTATCTTATGCCTTGTTTGGTTGAGGAAGTGGATTTGATGTGAAAGTGTGTGAAAAGTATGTGTGTTTGGATTAAGGGAAAGATGATAAGAAATGAAGAAAAAGTTTATAAATATTTGTAATAACATCTTTTGGTTGTTAAACATCTTCAATATAACTAATCTTATATTTTGCACCTTATAGGTTTTGTTGTTTCCAAGAAAAACCAGACCTCATGCTTTTAGTTTTAAGGTTTCTAAGAGCTTATTCACTAGACACATGTGAAACTTAAGTCCATAACTCAATTTATATATGTATTTGAAATTGATGCCACTAATACTCTTCATACTAATAATTTTTAGACCCAATAACAACAGTCCACAAATTCTCTTTGAAAATGAGAATTTATTCTCCCTCATTTCTCTAATTTTCAAGGCAATCTTTTTTATAATGATTTTTTTATAACAATTGTAGCACTGATAACCTTTTTCCATCCTATTATTTATTTAATGTTTTGATTTATTTCATTTTTCTTCCCCATTTTCTTCTTATTGGTATATATGATATTCAAACTAAACCTATTATCATTTGTCTTAAAGTTCTGAAACTCCTAGTTCAAATTGAGGTCTGAAACCTTCTTAAATAATACAATATCTTTAGAATGATCAAGTATCTTGAAAAAAACATTAAAAAGCAATACAACACTATTTTCATCTCAATATTTTTAAAATTATCTAATACTTTTTCAAATTTACTAAATTTATTATTATTCTATTATGTCAATGTAAACTAATATAATTATTGTTTCAAATAAAGCTTATGTATAAAAATTTAGTTATAATTACTCAAATTTCATCTACATTGATATAACAATTTTTTTCATTTGCGACTTTTCTAAATCTTATCTTCAAAATACATTATTATTCCACTTTTAGTTTTGTTCATCATATGTTCTTCTATCTTTTTATTGGATAACTAGATCTTTATTATATCAACATAATTTTTATCTTAATATTCAATAATTTTAAAATTACTCTCACATTTTTTTATATCAAATTAGTGATCATATTTTTAAATTTTGCACTTTTATATTTTTCTTTCTCTTATCCCATAAAGAACATTAATTATTAAATTACAATAATCCAAAAAAAAAAAAATGGTGAAAGAAAGTACATTAGAGCTTCAAACATGTTTGTCTACATGGAAACCTAATTAAAGTGAGTAAACTCCCTCTAACAAATGATCTTGTGTGTATGATTTTAGAATCAAAATTGATACTTAGCGCAGCTATTCCACCATGCAGCACCCGCAGTAACAGCTATTAAAAAGCTGGAACAAGGCAATCAACAATATTACAACAACCAAGCTGTGATTTTTGAGTACGTGGAGTCCATGGCACGCATACCCAACCCAACCACTACCAGCAGAGTTTCTTCCTAAATCATCTTTCATGTGCACATTACTTCTCAAATCATCTCATTTCAGAATCTCTTTAAACTTCCAATCACATTAATTCTTCCTCCCAATGCCCATTCCTACATATCCATATATATTAATTACTCCCTAACATCCAACTTTTGCTTCCGAGATCACTCTTTTTGGACATATTAACCACAAAATGATTCGTGTAATCTTCTTTTCTAAAGCCTGGTGATTTTTTCTTAGCCATTACTTGATTCGTATCCCCTTTGATTTTAGTAAACATTATATAAAGCGCGTAGTGCTTCCCTTGTTCCCTGCCCTTCAAAAAGATAATTAAAATAAATAATAAACACACTTTTTCTTTTTTTTTCTGCTATATTTAACTTTTGATTATTATTATAGTATTTGTTAGGTATCTACCTGTTAGTCTAAGTTTCAAATTAAATAAAAAGGAAAAAGTTGAATAATGTATAATAAAAAAAATCCACCAACTTAATACCTTAAAATTTTGAATTGAAAGTAGTGTCATTTTCTTATATAGGTTGATCTTTTGTCTCATTTTTATTTATCATTCCGGTATTTTTTTCTCTTAAATTTTTCCAAACACGTGATGATATCAGAACTGATGATTTACGACTTGAGTAAGTACAGTTTGATCAAGATATAGAAATTTAATGTCTTAAAATTTTTCCTCCCTTAGTTTTTCTACCAGAATTTGTCTATGCTCCATTCTCGTTAAACAAAAACTCTACTTTATTTTGTCAAATACCTATCCATAATCATATGTAAAATTCGCGTAAAAAACTAAACTAAATGCATTTATTTAGTAGGTCTAAAAAATGACAAAGCTTTAAAATAAGGTAACAAAGCAAGTATTAGTTTTGATTTGACCAGACATTGTTACTTGCTATCTTTTTATAGCACAGTTCATGTCTTCTAATATAAAAATCGAGTGGTATCCAGGTGTGGTGAGATACAATCAACAACCACACGAGAAAAAGATAAGACTCTGTTCCACTCCTACTTTTTATCAACTTCACTATTACGTTTAAATACAAAAATTATTTTTAGAAATGTAAATGGGAGAAAAATAAAAACATATTATTGTGTAAATATATATAGTTCAAACTATATGTGTTTTTTTATTTGGCACCTAATTCTTAAGAATATCAAATTAATAAAAGTATTAAAACAAGTTAAATAGAAAGACAGTGTGTAAAAACTATAGTATCTAGACAAATGCAAATAAAACATAGATGAAGAGAGAAAAATTGAGAGCTTCTGAAAAAGAAAAAAAAAAGGTTAATTTTTTATATGTCGCATGAAAAGACAATATTTGAATCATACCTTTACATTTAAAAAGTTCTTCGCAATAAAATAAAACCGATCTTTTATATTTTAATGAAAGAAAACTCAAAATTACGTTATCTAAGAAAAACTATTTTTTTCCCTAAAGTTAAGGGAGTCTGAATTATGTTTTCTCCAAAGTATTTTTTTCCCTCACAAGTGTTAAATCGTTTAGATAAAAAAATATTTTTTTGTAGAACTTCCATTAAGATGTTTCACTCTCTCTTATTTCATTTGTATAAAGATTAGTTTGACTCTTCCTCTATACAAAGACGAAACCACCAAACAATTATACAAGAAAATATTAGTGATTAAACTACTGCTATTTAGCATGTGGTTATGTAAACATGTAAAAAGAAACAATATTGAATTGAATTAATCCAATAAAAATGCACCCAACATATTATTTATTTTAGATGTTATACAATAAATTTCGATAAGATCTAAATTATTGAAAGCATTGCACTGTGAACATCTAAGATTTATTTGTTTTGAGGCACATGTGTGTTGTACTTTTACTTAAAAATTTTAGTCTTCCCTTTACCCAAAGTATTTGAAATTAAACTAAATATATCTTAACCTTTACTAATCATAGCTTAACAAAAAAGCCGCGTACGTTACATAAATGTTAATACTAATTTATAGAAATGGGTACATTAATTCGGCAGGTTCTACATTGTTTATACATTTATACGTTCTCTGAGCATAAACTAAACATTTTAAGAATAAAAAAAAAGAAGTATTTGGTCAGCCCTGGCCCTACCAGTGTCCACTGTCCCAAAACCTACCAACATGTGTAATAATATTATTGAGGCTGAAGTTGTTTTAAATATATTTCTTAAGTGAATCTTGTCCAACATTTAACAACTCTGTTACCACATAATCATAATTAATTACTTCCTAAGTGTTTAAATAATTGTTGAATTTTTAATAAGACATTTTATAATTTTTGTGCAATTTATTTATTTTATTAAATATTATGAGTATTTGTGTTTGTATTAATAAATACAAAATTATTAACAATGAAGGCTAATTTAGTATATTAGTAATGTTTTTCTAAAATAATTATTTTTATTAGCCTATGGGATTATGTTAGTTGAATTTTATAAGTTATATTAAGAATAAAAAAAGAAAGCAAGTTGTTAATTAATCAATTAACTAATTAATGGCTTATAACTAATTGTGATGTTTCCTCAGTAAGCACATTGATGGGAGAATCAGCTTGGGATTTTTTCCAGGTAAGTGAAAGAGTGAACAAACTTGAAACAACCATGTCAAAACCATTTTATTTATTTATTTATTTTTTAATTAAAGGATCTTCATCGATGTCAGAGGTCGGTGCTAGCAAACTACGTTTCCTGATTAGTTTAAATTACTTATATTTGCTAACTAATTTTATTTAACGATAATTTTTTTGTCTCGTTGAAAACATTAGATTAAACACAACCTTTGTACAAAGCTTAAGTCTAATTATTTTAGTAAACCTATTAGAACAGATTAAACTTCACGCAAACATTATATATGACTTGTTTAAAAAATCAAAATTAAAAAGCTTCTATGAAAAGTAATTTAATGTTACTAACACCTTATATTGTAAAAATTTTTAATAATTTCTTATTGATGATTTAATCAATACAATATTCTTTTTCTAGTTTTCACTAAAGTTACTCAATGCAAGGATTGAGTTTTCATCCAAGATGATTGGTTACCATTTCACAATAGGGCATCTGTTTAGGATTAAGAGATAATTCTTGTATAACATAATTCAGTTATTATTTTTTAATAATTAAAATAAATGTAATTAGTAATTCTTGTCTGTTTACAAATCAAAAAAATATTTTCGTAAAAGAAGTAATTGATTTATAAGAGAATCTTGTTACACGAAATGTCATCAAATAATAACGTCATCCTTTCCATGTAAGTCGTGCATATGGCTTTAGGATTATTACCAACATTCCACTGAAGATGAAAGAAAAAAACAACGTTCATACGAGGTAATAAGTCCTAAACTAAATATAAAATAATACAAATAAGTCTAATTAAAATTATTCTTTATAATTAAAAGTGACAAAACACGTAAGTCTTACCTGTTTTAGACTCAATAAAAACAAGTGAGACAGACCAAACTCCATTTGAAAACGAACTAAAAATAAAAGTATTGACTTGTTCCGGTTGACAAAATCTTTTAATTATTTATTTTATAAAATTAATTTAAACAAAAAAATCAATCTTTTTAATAATTTACAGCCCTAGTTAAAAAATCCAATAAATCAAAATTTTCTTAAACAGATTTTATTTGCAGGTTATAATTGTTGTAAAAAGTTATAACTTACACATAAATTACGAGAAGAATTGACCTTTTTTTTTCTTTCTTAAATTTTTCCCCTTTGGCACACGCACTGCTCTCCAGGTATTACGTTGATGAGAAGAGGACCACATAGATTGACCTTACACAAAAACATGGGTATTTGGACCACACTTAGAATGAAGGGGTTTGCATGTAAAATTAGCTAGATTATGGGATTATCTAAAATAGGAGTCACTGTCTGCATTAGATAAGGATATGCATGGGATTTCCCTGCATTGAAAATTGGCTTCTTGTTTTGTTTTGTGATTATGACTGCATTAAGTCTAAAAGATGAAAAGGGTATGTTTTTATTTGGACAAGTCCATCTGGGCAAAGGTCCTAGAATATGTGGCCAAGAGGACATGAATCCAAGGGATACTTATCATTGAGGTAGGTTAGAAAGAAACAATCAAAGATGGGGTTAAGAAGGGATGTTGACAGGGCAAGGGCACAACTATGGTTTGAGATGTTTCCTTCACTTTCTGATGTGACCTGTCTCTAAGTCATTGCCATGCCCTAAAAGTTAAGTACTTATGATATTGCAAAATTTTTTTACTCATTTATTCTTCTCATGTGACTTGTTATACTATTTTCATCGTAGAAATAGAATTTAAGTTTACCTTGTTATACAAATTCAATAATAAAATTTGTATTTATTTATAAATTATTAAAAAATTTTTTTTTTCAGTTAATATAAAATCTTCAACATAACTCTTTCATGTCAAAATTCTTTAATTCGCACATAGAGTTATATATTTAAAGGTGGTTCGATATATTATATTAAAAGTAAACTTTAAACCTAACTCAATCTTATAAAACCGACTTGTAAAATAAAATTTGTATTTATTTATAAATTATTAAAAAAAAATTTCTTTAATTACATAATTTCTCTAACCGCCGCCTAATTTCATTTCTTCCTCTAACATTTCACGTCATTTTAATTTTCTTACCATAATTAGAAACCATTCTTTCTTATCAAATCATCCTCTCAAATCAGTTTGCTTAATCATTTCAATTTGGTATATCCATGAGGTAGAAAATGAGATTCCATCTATTTTTATTCATGAGATCCAAGACCAATAATTTACCTAGCAAGACGTGAGAGTTGTTTATTGAAATGCATGTGCTAATAGATTAATGGAACCTTCCCTGAAGAATCTCAGCATGAACTATAAATGTGAACAGATCTTAAATAATGATAAAAATATAAGAAGATGCGTGTTATTAATTAGTGGTGCTTTGGTGATGATCATATTATTCTCTTTGTAACGCCCAACGGAAAGGAATGTAATGTGGAAGAAAAGAACATGGACTTCTTACACTATATAAATTAATTAATGAATTGCATTTATGTGGCTGTGGTTATGCCTTACAAGAATTTTATAAATGAAACAAGGACTTCATGAGATTGATTGGGGGAGACGATGGGTTCGCACTCCATTTATTGTATATAACAGATGAAAAGAACACAACACAACAAACTATATAATATATTCAATGAATTTTCTGTATATAAGATTTTTTTATAAAAAATAGAAATAATTTTTATATATAGACTAATTTTGTAAAAAATTCATTTACTTCTTTTAATTTTTTATTTTTAATTTGTGTATAACTTAATTTTAACTTATCATTCTTTTCATATAAATGTTTATGAAAAACTTGTCCAAAAAGCTTTATAACTAAATCATCTACCAACCTTGTGGTGTAGATCCAAAGTTGTCTAAATGTGTGATATTTTTTTTTTTTTGGAATTTTTACATGTATATTTTTTAAAAGATAATATATATGAAAAACGGTAAGACATTAAAGGTAGCACGATTCTTATAATAAAAATTAAATTTTGATTTGCTATGACGTGAGAGCTATTTTTTTTTACTAAGTTCAATCCTCTTATATTTACTTTGTAGTATTAAATATATGTAATATTTTGCCTTGTACTCTAAAAGCTTTTCAGGTTTTTTGAAACACTCCTGTGCCTCCATATATGAACTAAAAAGAAACTATTTTGTTGATGATGATTTAAGGAAATCAGCATCCTTTACTGAAACATGTATAACAACTTGCTTCAATATTATTTTAAGCCAAGTTAGACTTTGACCAAACAAGTTAAAGAAAATATTTTTTTATTAATTTAGTTTAAAACGTATTTTTCAGTAAGTTCACACTCGTAAAAATGGGTGTATAAAGAGGCATAAAAACAATGCGAGTGTGAGACTATGACCCAAGAATTGAAATCCGCCTAAGCCCAAAATACCACGCCGAAATATAACGGAATTAAGCCCGAATATAACGTCATTACCTGGTTTCAAAAAATAGAATCATTAATTTATTTATGACTTAATTTTTTATTTATTAAAAACATCTTGAATGGCATTTTATTTAATAATTCAATATATAAAAGTATTTAAAAATAAAATAAAATTATAACAAAATATAAGTTTGTATCCATAGAGATACTCTAAAATTAGAAATGATAAAAATAATAAATCTGTTTGAAATATTTTGAATACTCGAAAAGTTATAAATTGTATATATAATTTACGAGTTCTTAATATTAAGTACACAAATGTATCCTCAAAATAATTCATAGAATCTAAACTTAAGCTGTCTGAATAATTAAGTCTGTCTATAAATTTTAATTATTTTTTTAAGCTTAAAGTTAAACAGCCTAAACAAACTTATTTATATAAAAAAGGAAATGAGAGAAAATATAAATGAGTATTTAATGAATTTAGTTAAAATGGTCACAAAGTGCATCAATTCATTTAAACTTGTGAGATTTGACTAAAAATAAATTGAAAAAAGGAAAGTTATATAGATATTAATTATCACGTTCTTTGTTAAATTTTTCAATTACATAGATATTTAAGAAACAAGATTATTTGTTAATCATGTGATAGTGTTTGTGGTCTGGTCGAAAATACGTATCTGTTAAAACTAAAAAACCAGTGGCCAACTCCATTCTCACCCAAACTCCTTAATTTTCAGCATGTAGAGCTCCTGAAGCAGCAACTTTAAATGGGGACGGTGACTCTGTCATGCAGTGGTCGGAGAAATACCCTACTCATTTCAGTTCATGTGGTTTGAAATTCATGATATATACTGTAATTAATGTAATGTAATATGTTTGATTAATTGCAAATTATAGTGATCTTATCTGCTTAGCAATCCACTTTATAAGAGGGATTAATTAGTGTTTAGTTGTCTCTTCAAAATTTGTTGTTTTCTTTATTGCAGTAAGAAACATCTAAATATGGCATTTAAGTCGATAAATTACTTATGTCAAAATGATTCATCAGTTCCTATCATGACTCAGATTTTTTCTACAATTTTTAATACCACCAAAGTCAAAGTTATCATCACTGGCCAGTTGCTACTATCACTCACCATCATTGTTACTTTACTACTATTATTATTGTATCATCACTGTTACCATTATTGCCCTTTTCGCGAGCCATCATCACTCTCACTGGAACAGCCAACTATAGTAAGGCAATTTTATTTTTATTTATACATATATACTTCAAGTATATGTGAAATTCCGGAATATAAGAATGTGACTAGTTTGTATCAAAATCCATAAACATATTCATAATGAATAGAATAAATATTTACTTATTTCAAAATGGTTCAAAGTGGATATTTATTTTTAAATTTTAATAAATATGAGTACAAGTAAAAGTATATATATATATATATGATACCCAGTCTATTATATCATTATTTATTTAAATATATATATATATATATATATAATTTTTATTTAAGAATAATAATGCTACAAAATTATATTTCTAATATTTTTAAATTAATATGATTTATATTTGAATGTTTTAAAAATATGTTTTACTCTTAATATTATTGTAAAGTTTTTTGTATTACATTTTAATTTTTTTATTAGTATTATGTTTGAATGGTTTAATAATAAAGTTTTTTTTATCTCTGAATTAAAAAAGATGATTACAAAATAATCATAAAAGTATGTTAAAAAAGTATTCCTTAACTTTTGTATTTATATTTATGTAAAACAAAGTTTTTAAATATTTTTTGTAAGTTTTTAGTTATTTTTATGCAACCTTTTTATTTTGTATAGACTATTTATTTTATATATTTTTATATATTTATGTTATTATAATTGTCTTGAACTTAAGAAATATTATTTTTATTTTCAAATAGGGTGTTTATATAATCAAATGGTACATTATTAATATACAATAATATATCAAATAATTTTAAAGTAAATATAATTTTTTGTATATATAATTTATGTGAAGAAATTTCAATCTAACAACGACTTTTAAAGAAATATACTGTTCAATTAAAAATATTAACAAGTACAGTTTTTTATAGAGATTATATCAGTACAATTTGATCCTTTCATCATAATATATTTTATATATATACATTAATCTAGTTAAAAGTCTTATATATATAATTATATCATATATTTTAAATCTAAGAATAATCATGTTTACAATGTTATGCCTTATGTTGGAATGGTTCAATGTTATTTGGACCTTTTTATGTTATGTTAGATTATTTTTAATTTTAAAGTTTTTGTTTATGTGATTTAAGAATGGAATTTAATTTTTGTAAGGTAAAACAGTTTCTTACAAAAATACGATACACAAGATATATAGACACTGCTAATATATAAATTAACATTTTGAAAATGATATACCAATGAAAAAAATCACATATTGAATTTTATCTTATAATAATAGATACTTTGGTTATAATTAGACAAACATGTATTATATACAAAAATAAGTATATTAAATAATAAAAATGCATTCGTTCATGCAACTTCAATAAAACATTTCGGATAAACTAGTAAATAGGTATATATAACATGAAAAAACTAATTATGTTATATATCCAAAAGTAAAATTCTTTAAGGATATCATCTTTACTTCCTAATCATGTGAGATTAATTTAAGTTCACATACAAAACATATAAGATCAAAATAAAATGAGTTTTGTTTGAAAACTGAAAATCCAACAGTGTTGGGAATATGAGATTTATTTATTGAAATAATTAAGAGTAACAAAACTGTAGACAAAAATACAAAAACTGATCCAATAATTTGATGGGTGAAAGCAGGGTTGCCGGGGAAGGTATCTAAAAAAAATTGGAAATAACGTATGCTTGCCTTCTTGCGAAGACAGAAATACACGATGCACTATTCTAGATAACTAAACTAAGTAACTAGTCCTCAAACCAGAGGACACTATAAGATGGAAAACTAACAAGACCAAGTGCTCTGCATGTGATCTCAAATTTACAACAATCACTGCTTACACTACTCAATCCATTTTAGTAGCTACCCAAAATCATAATTAACTTTATATTCTTCACACATATAGAAATATGAGTCGGTTAAGGATCAACGTTCCAGAAATCTCCATGTGTCACCATGCAATTGGTCCCAAACATGATATGACACAGGCATGCAGCCACAAGCACAAGTTCCTCAAAGCTATATTATTGAGGGCTATCTCTCTCTCTCTCTTGTAATCTATATAGCCAAACAAACCAAGCAGCATTATAATAGAAGAGGACACAAGAAAGGGGGAAGCTACACACACATAAGAAGGGACACTTTCAAAGAGGTGAAACCACAACACTTATTCTTTTCCTTATTTATAAACACTTTCAAAGCTCTGTGAGTTCATTGAGAAGCCTCAAATGGCAACTATGCTGGCAAAGGAGCATGGTCTCAACCTCAAGGAGACTGAGCTGTGCCTCGGTCTGCCTGGTGCTGGAGGTGGCGGCGGCGGCGGCGGCGGCGGCTCTGAGGTGGAAACACCAAGGGCTTCTGGGAAGAGAGGGTTCTCTGAGACAGTTGATCTGAAGCTTAATCTTCAGGCCAAGGAAGATCTCAATGAGAATCTGAAGAATGCTTCAGAGGAGAAGACTCTCCTCAAGGATCCCACCAAGCAACCTGCTAAGTAAGCGATTTTCTCCCCTTTCTTTTGTAGCTAAAGGTTTCTGCATGCTTCTGTTCTCAAATCTTTTCTTCCTTCATCGTAGTTATAATGGTTTCCAAACGAACTACAAGTTGATATAAGCAACTTCTTTATTTTTCTGCTAATTATACATATTTTTGTTAGAGTTTATTCGATTTGCGCAAGGTATAAAATTTTCCAACTTGTTGTATAAAGAAGAGGGAGATATCAGAAAGTTATATAAGATTGATAGGATTTGGAATAATATATATGTTTCAGGGCTCAAGTAGTTGGTTGGCCACCAGTGAGGTCATACAGAAAGAACATGATGAGCCAGAAGGTTAGCACTGAGGACGGAGCTGAGAAGACAACAAGCAGCACTGGTTCTGGGGCTTTTGTCAAAGTTTCCATGGATGGAGCACCTTACCTTCGCAAGGTGGACCTCACAATGTACAAAAGCTACAAAGAGTTATCTGATGCCTTGGCCAAAATGTTCAGCTCCTTCACCATGGGTTAGTTAGTACTACAATAAAGCCTACTACATGTGATCCATATTTTTCCATTATATTTCCCTCTCTATTTAAACCACTTTTACCACAACCATGTGACTGAAATTATATATTAATAATATGCAAGAGAGTCATGCACACACACACACACACAAAATACCATCTTACACAAAATTCTTTCTTTGCAATCTTTTTCATTACATGGAGTTCTCTTTTCTCTTATTTATTTCTTTCTTCTCCAACCACTTGTGCAAGTGTGTAGAAACCTCATTATTTTATATGTATGTAACACTAAGAAAAGAAACAAAACAAGGGACGTAAAAGGAATACTGTTTATTATATATGATATAAAGTTTTAAATCGTTGATGCATGTTAATGATGCTTTGGATTGTTACATTCAGATATGAGATTGCAGGTTCTTACCTGTGATTAACCATAAATTAGCTAAAGTATTAAAATATTTTCGTGCTATTTAGTTATGGTTTTATATTGGAACTGGTGAAGGTAATTATGGGGCCCAAGGAATGATAGACTTCATGAATGAGCGCAAGTTGATGGATCTTCTTAACAGCTCCGAGTATGTGCCAAGCTATGAAGATAAGGATGGTGACTGGATGCTCGTGGGTGATGTCCCATGGGAGTAAGTTCTTCATCCAACAACATCGGCAGTTATTATATACAATCATTTCTTAGATGCAGATATATAAAATCCAGTAACTATATATACATATATATCATATATTTTACAAATTCAGTATTTTTTTTCAATTGCCACCCTAAACATGGAAAATTAAGGAACACTTGATCAGAAACATCTATAGTTTACCAGGCATTAATTAGTCTTACATAATTTTAATTCTGTAGACCCTTGAAATTAACCTTGATAACTGTTTAATTTTCTGAAGGATGTTTGTTGAGTCATGCAAGCGTCTGCGAATAATGAAAGGATCAGAGGCAATTGGACTTGGTATGCATCATTATATCTTAATTATTACATCTACTACTTTTTCTCTGCACTCATTTTATCACTCTTGGAAATCATTAAATATAATTACTAATTAATCAATATATAGTTGTCATTTTTTTGGGCTATTCTAATGTGTTGGAGGCAAAAAATTTTAATGTGCTTTCAGCGCCAAGAGCAATGGAAAAATGCAAAAGCAGAAGCTGAAGGTGGCCAAATACATGATGTGTGAGATTCGTACCAAATTGGAGCTATAAAAGAAATATGTGAAGCACTTCTGCTGAGACTGTGGAGCGGAGTGTTGTTAGTTTGAACGTGTTTGTGTCTTTTTTTTTGTTTTGTTTTGTTGGTATATAGATTCAACTTTAATTTTAAGGAGCCTATGGAGCATTTGTAATGGACAAGAAGCAATAAACTTAACCTATATAGTCTGGCTTGTTTATTATGTGATCCTTCCATGCTGTCATGATTGTTGTGTGCTAAATACCTTGAATTTTAATGCATACTTTATTCCCTGAAGAGATTCTCCCTGTATCATTTAGTTTGATTTTATGTTTTAATTAGTTGTGTATGTCCTGCAAAATGATCAATGTCTCAGCTGGATGAAGAAGGTATTAAATTTTTATATGGTTCATAAGTGAGGGAGGGAACAAGGCCATGTGCATGTTGAAGGAGGTTCTTTGATGGCCATTAGTTTTGTAGTCTTTGTCATCTAGTTTTGCAATATCAAATGCGTATTAACTAGGTGGGTGAATGTTGGGTTGGTGAGTGAACGTGGTTGGAATATTAATTCTATATATATAAATAAATATAGAACAAGATATACTATGGGTATCACGATATATTATTATTAAGGTCAATGGTATTGGAATAAACATATCCCAATAACTCTGTGCACAGTATAAAAGAATTCTTGGATCGGACACTGTGACAGCTTCAGGTCCTTGCTTTTGAGAAAAATATCCATTATTTTAAGGGATTTGTTGCCTATATAAAGTGCATATAAAAGTGATTGAACTTTAAAATATCTGATCACTCACATATTTTAGTGAGATCTGAACAATTTAGGGGAAGGGTTGGAGTAAGCTTTGAATAAGTTTTTGATTTGATCAGACATTTTACATATTAAATTTTCTGAATCTAATTTAAGTTAACTTTATATTATAACTTTTAAATTTGTATTATTATGAGGATATTTTTGTTATGACGCATAATTTCAGGGTTATTAATTATACATGTTTTTTTTTAATACGAATGATCAATCATTTTCAAACTTATTTTAATATGAAGATTTATTTCATTTTTAATTTAAAATGCATTTGATTTTGTTTTCCTTTTATTATACGAATCCTTTCATCTCAAATTCCATCCATTTATAGTCTCAAATTATATATTTTTTTAATTTACTCTTTTCTATGTGAAGATGAGCCTCTTATTCTTTAATTATATTTTAAAGTTTAATTGTATGTCTATTTGTTATTATTTTAGGAGTTTTATTTATACTAGTACAAAAAATAATTGTTTACATTGAAGATTTACATCAATTTTCGGAAAACCTATATAATATATGTTTTTAAATTGATAATATATATGTAAGGTGGTAACAAATTCTAATACTAAATGGACAATTGATAAAAATGGATTATACTAAAACCAATTCAAAAATTTTATCAATTATAAAGTAATCCGTATAGAATTAATGTAAAAAAAATTCATCACAAAACTCATAAACCAATTGTTCAAAGAACTTAAATTAATTCATCATACAAATTTAGAATATTATAACATCTTTTCTAAATTTTGAAATTATTTACAACAGTTTTTAAATTGATTATATCATATGAATTGATCTATATATTTTCTACATTTTTTTGGTCGGAAATTCATTTTCTACATTAGTTATTTTACAATAAATTTAAAAGTTTAATATGGTTTATAATTAATAACTATGTGGTTTATAATTAATTAGTGTTATCATATTTTGGTTTTACTCAAATTTTGAATTCTCAAACTACATACTTCTCGATATCTCCTTATAATATAAATAATTTCAATATGTGTTCTCTAGTTACTAAATATGGTATTAGCTAGTAATGATATGTTGCTTCATGATTTGCATCCTGTAAGCGCGCGCGCATATATATATATATATATATATATATAACTTACAATCCTATACGAGATGAATTTTTTATTATATTTTGATTATTATTATTATAATTTTATATTATATTAATAATTAAAAATATTGATAATACTAATAATAATATTAATATCAATTACAAATATTAATAATATTACTATTAATAATAATATAATAATATAATAATAATATTATTAATGATAATATTAACAATAACAAAAATATTAATGAAATTGATAAAAATAAAAATATTAATAATAATATTCTATATATTAATAATAATAATAATATTAACAATATATTATTAAAAATAATAATATTATTATTATTATTAATCATATTAATAATATTAATATTAATTATAACAATAATAATACTAATAATAATTATTAATAAATAATAATAAATACTAATAATAATTATTAATATTAGTTATGTATTTTTTTTAAGTAATTACATACAAATTTAAATCAGTATGTAATTAGGTAAAGATTTTACTTACAAATCTTAAATTAGTTTTTTTAAAGGAGTGTATAACCTTTTACAATAAGACAAGTTTTCTCTCGTTCAAAAGAAACCATAAATCTTGTATTTAACTTTATATATCCATTTGCATCTAATTGGTATATTACTAGGAGGTAAATCAGTTAGTATAAAGTCTTGTTGGATTGTAGAGCTTCAATTTCATTGTTCATGGCTGCAATTCATTTAGGATATTGGCAAACTTGTTCATAAGTATAAGACTCGTTGTTGGAATATATAACTAAAGTATAACGAAGACGTTTGTTAGATCACTACAAGAAAGCGGTTAAATATAGGTGATATATTTATGTCGGCCAAACGGCTCATAGACACATTAGTAGTGTCAATTTGATTCATGCAAAACTCGTCACAAATTTAAAAATATTAAATTAATTTTTGAAAAAAAAGAAATTGGGTCAATCTAGTCGACACTACGATTTGTTTCGGCAAAAACTAACATTACTTAAAAAAGTACTTTTTCTATTATCTTGTATTATATAATTCACGTAACTTTAAATTCGTCTTGTATTTGATGTAGTCAACACAATTGATGTAGTTATGATATTAATAGTGATTTTTAATAAAGTAAATAAAATGAGAAAAAAAATTATTGTTTAAATTGAATTGAACAAAATTCAAGAAGTTTTTTGAAGTATAATATGAAATAAAAGGTATTAATATTACATCAATAAAATGTAAAAATAATGGAAAAAGATAACAAATAAATAATGATCAAATATCTAACTTTAAAAATAATTATTAAAAAAATTGATAAATGTATATGCATATTAATTTATCCTTTGACGACAATATACAACATATTTTCTCTTGATGTAACCAGATCGTGATCTCATTCCCCCAACATATGTGAGACTGACGTGAGTGAATTTGTGTTCTTTGATAAGAACTTACAAAGTGAGGGTCAGTTGTTATGTGGATCGTAAAGAGGGCAGAAGGCCCAATTGAAGTTCTGGGTTTCTTCTAGGTCGGTCAGATGATGGGCTGAAAATCATTCTAAAAGCTTTTTTCTTCCTGTACCCTCATAATTTTGAAATTACTATTTTATCCATTATAAAAGTGACATTCACATTATCTGTTCCGAAAATCTTCTAAAACAAAGCTTTCTGGAATTTACAGAACGTAAGTTTTGAAACAGAATTTCTAGAATATAATTTTCAAATTTTCTGAAGCACATGAAGTACATTTTAGAATAAACTTTCTAAAATAATTTTTTTAATCATATATAATATCTTCTGAAATGAAATTTTCGAAACAATTTTTTTAAAATACATGAAATATTCTAAAACAAGTTTTTTTGGAACATAAATGATAGCTTCCATAACAACTCTTTCACTTTCTTTTCTCTTCTTCTTCCCCAAGCGTACAGTGTGTGATGGAGAACGGAGGTGTAGGCGGTGGCACAAGTGTTAGCAGCGGTGTAGGCAGTGGTGGCTGCAGCACGGTGCACATGGTAAGATATTTTAATTTTTTTTCTTACGGGGTGCAGTTAGTAATTATAAAGTGCTGAAAGCAAAAGCCTTATAGAAAATGCAAAGGAAATGATTAACTTTCAGATAACCACAGTGCAAATAAATATAGGTATGACATATATATTGTTTTCTGAAGGCAGAGGGAATTTGTTACTATATATTTCAAAGTTTGTGATGACATAAGCAAAGATCATAACACTAACATAGTACAAACAGAAAGAATGCAGTATTGGTTAGAAATGACCTCAATTTAACATCTAATCTTCCAATCTTTCAAGACTGCACAAATTAAATGCAATTCAATAGTAAAATAAAAATAATAAACTCGGATTAAAGTATATTTTACGATAGATTCATCTGTACTTTTATTTTTTGATTTATTATAATTGTACACTTTAAGTTTCAACTGCACCAATTATATATATGTCTTTCAGGGCAAGTGTGTGATTTGTTGACTTTTATCCATCTTTGATTAAATATTTAATAGAGTTTACTAACTTCATATTAAATAATGACAAACATAGTTATTGACATAGTTACGTTGACACAACTTAATTATATTTGCAGTTACTCATGCATCGCAATCATACGAAAGCAAAAGTGTTATTAAATCATGTTACTATATATATATATATGTAAGTCATTACTTCAAGTGTCATTTTATTATCCGATGTTACATTTATGTCACAAATCTAATCAAATATTAAAAGAGGAATAAAATGCATAATAAGGATACTTGAAGAATCTAATTTATATAATTAATCATAAATAATAGCATAATTATAATTTTAAGAAACCAAAAATACAATTAAGTATTATGATATATATTTTAAAATAAATAATATCATAATAAAAGTATTTACAAAAGTTACAGTCATCTCTCCCCAAATAAAACTAAATGATACTACTAGACAATCACCTATTTTTAATAAAATAAAAATTACGTTCCCCTAATCTTTAAATACACATTCATTTTTCTTATATGTTTCTTATTTATCTTTTTTGGGTCTTTAATAAAATTACATTCACTTTCCTTATTTTACTTTTAAGTAATGTATTAACTAAAGCTTACAAACAAATATCAAAATTAAGCATTTATATTTTTAAAAAAATTGAATAATGAAATTATAGAAAAGTTATATTCATATTTCTTAACCAAAAATACAATTAAGCATTTAAATGATGTTGCTATATTATGAGAATGATCCATGCATGTAGCAAAAATTGAGTTTGATCCATGAACCAAAGAATGTCAGATAGTGACAATCATAGTATCATAAGGGAGGTTAGTATTTAATTCAGTAGATTAACATAAACTTGTTATACTACCAAAACAATAACATTTTACTCTAATTTTAGAATAAACATTCACTTCTCTTAATGTATTAATAAAGTAACAATTATATTCTTAATTTATTTATATTTATATTATTAAAGTCATATATAAATACAATAATAAGTTATTAAATTTAATAATACATTTTAGTAGTTATTTTTATATTAAAATGATATTTTCTTAAAAGTATAACTTTTATTATTTTGTAAGATATTGTAGTTAGGGACTATACAATTTTATAATGTTTTATACATATAATAGTTAAGTCATTCAATTTTTTCTTTATAATTTTTAACATTATTGAATAAAATATTTTATTAATTTGTATAATTATTTTATTTAAATTTAGTTAATATGATATTTTAAAATAATATAATAGAAGTGAATGTTTCTCCATTAAAAATGAAAGGTAAGTATCATATGTTAATAACATAAGGAAAGCATATGTTTATTGAAAATTTAGAAGAATAATAAAAAAATATATTTTTTTTTAAATTAAAGTAAATATGAGGGGAGAAGTAACATTATTTCTTTATATAGACAATTATTGAAAGATATGGTAGAAAGTATTTATCATTAATTGGTCGGTCAACTACTAATTGATATATCATTTATATGGTACAGAGCAAATGGGTGGACAAAGAGTAAGATTGATAGAATGATGATTGTTGTAGTGGAATAGATTAATACATGAAATAGAAAGATCTAAAACTTTTTAATGGACTTAATTATATATAGGTTTATAGATAAAAGTTTTAGAAAGGTCGGGGAAAATAGTTGGACAAGATTGAATGCTCAAATATGGATATGAATATGTACTAAAAGAAAAAATTGAAAAGATTTAAGAATAAAACTAAAATTTTGGAACAAGAACTAGTTTGGCAACACAAAAAATAATATCAATAAACTCTTGAAGGAACTTAATGAATTTGATCTTAAAAGGAACACGTAAACCTATCTCAATTGAAAGTGATTCAAGATGAGTTTTAGGTGGTTACTAGATATAATTTAGCCATTGTGAAATAAAAAGCAAAATTCACACACCATGATTAACTCAAAAAGGAGGAAGAATACAATTAAAGACCCATTTGTAGATGAAAGTGTGGTGGGACAACCACAACCAAGTCAAAAAGAAAATATAAAATTTTTTGAAAGACAAATTCAATGAAGATAATTGAAAAAAGCCTAAAGTTAGACAAGGGTTAGTTTGATAAAATAACGGACATCAAAACTAAGTTCCGAACTTTTAAAGGTGAAAGGGATAGTATGAGTGAGATTGTGGGAGTGACAAAAACCTAGGGACGGTGTGAGATTAATGGAAATAAAAAGTCCAGGCCACATGGGTTTATTTCAAGTTTATGAAAATAAAAGAGTTTTGGGTGGAGTACGACTTCAACTTTGTTTGGTTGGGAGAGTAGATTTAAGAGAATAGATTTGAAGGAATTTGAGTGGATTATGTATGGATGGTAGAGTTGTTTGGATTAATAGATATATGATAAGATTTAAAAGGATTTGAGGAGAATGATTATGAAAATTTGGAAATGATTTGATAGATGTTATAGATTTGTTTTAATTAAGATATTTAGGAAATTATTAATTGATCCTTGTAGGATAAGATGATAAAAAATTAAAATGAATTGGATTAATTGATTTTAATATAAAAAATTATAGAAACTGAACTAACTTAACTAGATATTTTTCAGAAGGTTGATAATGATTTTATCTAACCCAACCCGTAAACATCCTTACTTTTATACTTTAATAATTTTATATTTTAAAAAAATAAAATTATTTTTAAGATGAATAAAAAATATTTTAAATAACATCTTCTCCCCTCAATTTTATTATAAATATTGAATCAAATAAAGAGACAAAAATATATATTTTTTTATTTTTTTTCAATTAAACATTAAATAAATATCTGTCGGTAAAAAAATAAAAATAAATAAAAAACAACATAACATGTATAATATACTTTTGTTATTTCTTTTATAAAGTAAACAATTTTATTGATTTAATTATTTTAAATCAATAATATAATTATGAATGAATAGATTGTATTGAATATAGGTAGATCGAAAGGAAATTAATTATATTATAACTGTTTTGAAAAAAAAAAAGTATTATGAATGAAAAAAATATATAATTGTTAAAATCAGTTATTTAAAGAATTATGGTTATAAATAAGTTTAATTTTCATATATAATATATATATATATATATATATATATATTATTACATTAAATATACTGCTAATAATTATTTTTTTATAATTTATAGTTTTTAACATTTTTCTAATTATTTTAGTGTGATAAAATTTATAATTTATTAAAATCTTATTTTTTTATTAAATAAATATTATAAAATATTTAGTGATATTTTTATAAATATTTTTATTAATATGTGAAAAATTGTTAAAAGTGTTTAATATGATAAGGCATAATTTAAAATTAATAAAATGTTACTAAATATTAGTAATATTTTATTTGATACAGTGACATTTTTTTTCATGCTAGTGATAATCGTATATATCGTAATGTACAGTAATCAAATTCATGATGCAGGCTGTAGTTGAGTTTCAACTCTATCTAATTCTCAGTTATTATGATTAAATTAATGGGATTTCTCAAAAGAAAAAAAGAAGAAAAAAAACATCTCCAGGATTTGCTGTCTCTCTCTCACGAAGCATCATTCACAATCATGATTGTCAATTGAAAAGTATATGACGAAAATTGAATGGAAGGTGGTAGAAAAAAAACATTACGGTCACCTGCTTTCTCATATGCTTTTATGCATGAATTTTATTTTTTTTATTATGTTAAAATAATATAATTTGAAATAAAGTTACAAAAAAGGATATATATATATATATATATATAAATTATTTTTAAGTGAAGAAATTACGTAATTATTTTGAATTAAGAAATTGTACAATTATGTATTTTATTAAATAAGGAAATTATTTAATGTAAAAATGATAATAAAAGTAGTTAAACTATTGCTTTCATTATTAAGTAAGTTTTTCCTTTTAAAAATTTCTTTATCTATGACTTGTTTTGTATCAAAAGCCCTCTCCATGGTTCGAATCTTTAGGTTTTTTCACCTCATATTTTCTTATATTATATTATATTCATCTTCTTCGTCAACTTTAACAAATTATTGTTGGTGACGAACGAAGTGATAAGATAGGGATCAGGTCCAAAAGAAAATAAATAAAATGGTGAGAAGATTTCACTGGATAGAACCAGGTTATTTTTAATTAATGAAATTTTGTTTTTTTGTATTTTTCTTTTTATACCTTGAATGATAACATTTTTAGAGTTGTCATAGGTTAAGTTTACCATTTAATGTATGATCTACAACGTAGTGGATATCCATAAAAATATATTAATGTTTACCTCTTTAATAGTAGGTAGCTTAGTTTTAGAGAAATATAAATTGTAGCTTCCTATGAAGTTTCATAACCTAACCTCCGAAGCTCCGAAGATGAAAGAGAAATAACAAAATCAAATCAAAACTTTAGGCTACTTTATGTTATTTCTTTTGGACTTAATGTCTGTTTTATAAAAAAACAAGTATCATTAAATGATATAGTATTCAATATATTTTAATTGGTGCAAAATATGGTTTTAAAACTTACAGTTAGATTATTATTTTTTTACATAAATTATATATACAAACTTTTATATTATTTTTAAATTAATTTATATTTTATATATCAATATATACCTTCTTAAAATATAATACATATATGAATAATTTTATTATTATAGTCGAATTTTAACAATATTTAACATAATCACAATGACATAAAATTATCATTTAATAGTTGAATTAATAAAATATACTTTTAAGTAAAATTATATATATAGATTAAATTACATCAACAAATCTTTACTTAATACACTTTTAATCTAAATTTATATTTATCTTAAGGTCATGATTTTCTCCCAATATTTATAGCACACTTTTTACAATGTTTTATTTTATTTAGATTTCAAGAGGAAATCGCATTCAAATTCTTTAAATATTTACTGCGATAAAGAAACTGCGTTTATGTTTTAATTATTATTATTCTATGATTATTAATATTAAAAATAATAATATTAATAATAATAATAATAAATTTAAGTGTTTTAAATATTTTAATTATAAAAGTAAGATATTTTTTGTCACACTTTTTATTTATTAGTTATTTATAATTATAAGTTATATTAAAAAAATTTAATTTAAATTATCCAACTTTTATGATTCAAACTCTATAAGTTTAAATTATATTTTTATTATTTTTTGTTACGTTTTTTAATGTAGTTTATTTTGATTATATTTTGATTATTTTTTGTTACACCTTTTTAATGTAGTTTATTTTATTTTAAAAGGTTACACTAAAAATTGTAACTTCAATATTTATTACTTGAAAAAAGTAACCGACTTGAAAAGATATGATTTAAATTATTTATGTTTTATAACTTCGTATTTTATCAGTTTAGACTGTATTTTTATTATTTTAAGTTATATCTTTTTATTATACTCTATTCTCTACACCACAAGTATTCACGCTTAAAGAACCGTTGCTTTTTATGATTCATAATTCATATTTACACCTTTTCCACTTTAGGTTACATTCTTTATTTAGTATAAGAATCAATTTTAAACATTATTTTTACTTTTTAATATAATTGGTGAACTTCTGTTATACACTTTTTCTAATAAAAATATTGATTAATTTCGTGACAAAAGATGAGTTATTTTATTTTTATTTAAAAAAGTTGTTGATTTATATACTAAATAGTAGATGTTATTTGTTTAATATAATATTATTTACGTTAATTTGAGAAATAAAATTAAAAACAGAATAAGTCACATTTCTGATTGCGAAAGTCAAATGTCTAATCAAATATTAAAAAGCAAGATAAGTGACAATATACAAAAGTTTATTGACAGTTTTGTAATAAACTGAGTTATTTAAAACTAATAGGTGAAAAAAATTGCCTTTTAAAGTTGTTACAGAAATTGTTTATACATAGTATTATTGTTCATGGTATTACTTGCTTGAAAACAAATAGTCAGTAGTTTCACTAAAATCTTGTTTACTTCATGGATTTATTATACATAAATAATCTAAAATAGAAATACCGAATCAAGTTTGAAAGAATTATAACAAATATGAAAAAAAATGGCATTCATGACTTACGGACTATATTTAAGATTGTATCAATATTTTAAAATATATTTTTTTTAGCTGCAACAAAAAAGATAGCATATGCAACTGGTAATTTATGCAAAATTTAAATTAAATAACAAATAAGTAAATCCTTGTTGGAAATTTTTGGTAAGTACTTCGAGTTCATAAATACTGAAATAGATTTTGGAGGCTAACTATTAAGTCAAAGTAGAATGGTATGCAAAAGAATATGAATATAAGTTTAAAATAAAATTTTATATTTTGTTTTCAATTAATATAATAATAAATAAATGTAAAGGTGAAAGTTAATTAACTTATAAGTTTAAAGCAGTCTAGTTGAAATTAAACTATTCATGTGAAACCTTTTTTTTAAATAAAAATCTATATATTTCACTCTCTTTTTCTTTTAAAACTTTCTCTCTTCTATAAAATTTTCTCTCCATCTGTCATCCATTTAAGAAATTTAAGATATTGATTGCACTTCTCAATAGCTAAAAAAAAAAAAGAAATGATTCTACCCGATCAAACCTCAATTAGAGTAAGTTCTTATTTATTTTATAGATCTTTTATCTTATGTATTTTTCTTAATTTTTGTCATCTATCTTAATAAGGACAGTTGAAAAACTTGTTCCTCTCAACTTAATTAGAGTCTTATTGAAATTTGATTTTGTTTTGATAACCTACTCTAGATTCCTATATTTTTTTTTGGGTATTGTAACGTGTCTTGTAACTGTTTGAAGAAAAACCTCCAGATAAGGGAAATTAGTCTTAAAATTTTGCTATAGTATACTAGAGTACTTGATTATGAAATGAGATGCAATTTTAATTTAAAATTTTCTATAGTAGTGATAATGAAATTTTGTGGATGTTTGAATGTTCAGTGAATAACTACTGCTTTGATGTGAAATGTATCCTTACATGTTTTGATGTTATGGATTGAATGAGATATGTTGTTGTGAATTATGAAAATTGAGGCCATACATTTTGGGCAATGTATGACTTGTATTATTTGTGTGTATTAGGTTTTGGTATCTATATTTAAACAGAGATCATCAAGCTTCACTGATGATCTAAGTCACATAAACTAAAATATCAAGTGGTAAGAAGCTGATGAAGGAGATCATATACACTAGGACCCGCTATAGACACTTATGGATGCGTGAACTAACCTTGACCCTTTTTCTTAGATTTTTCTGGTAATCTAAGGCTTATGTATTGGGTTAGATGTTAGTATCTGGTAGAAGCCAGCTTAATATGAGTCATCCGGAAGACGAAGACGATAAATTCATGTGTAAGTTTTATGTGTGGTGAAAGAATTCATGTGTGAAATTTGTAATAATTGATATTGATGCTTAATGCTAAAATTGCAAAAGTTTGATATGAACTGTTATACTTTTCAATTTAAGGTACTTTGACTCTATGTTATAGTAGCCATAATTATTTTTTCTTAAGTTTTCTATGTTATATGTTTATATATTACTAGCTTATCCTTGTCCTTTTGGTTGTATCTTTGAACTGCAAAGATGGTACTATGTACTTGAGCATATATAGTAAAGCTAGAGTTGGAGCAATAGGAGTTCCTGAAGTTTAAATATCCTAGTTCAAGACTTTTGACTTCTATGTATATTATATATATATATATATATATATATATATATATATATATATATATATATATATATATATATATATATATTCATGTTAGCACAGTTTTGTTCATTATAATGCATTATACTCATTTCAATTTTAAACTTGTAAATATATTTGGGACGTTTCATTTTGATATCAGAGCGGTTCATCCTAAAGGATGACCTGAAGGTTGTGGACTTGTTATATATCTCCTTTATGTTTGAAATTGGTTTAAGTTTGTTTGCATCAAATTGAAATGATGTTATGAGTGAGATGAGAGTATTGAGAATGACATGAATCATGGTGAAGTGTTGAGGGTAAACACTCACGACTAAATTAAGATAGATTTTTCTATCTTAATATTAAATATCTGAAATATATTATTCTTTTGGGTAAAGAATGAGATGATTCTGCATGTTGAGTATATTAATATTGAAAGGATTATTGATTTGAAACTTTAATATAATACATAATTAAATATCTGTAGATTAGTTTCTGATGTGATTTTCTTATATGCCAGAATGTGACATGTAAGCCAACTATCCCTCCTCCACCAGTTGATATGTCCAACTCAGCACGGGCAATCAAGATAATGGCAACGACCTTATAGCAGCAAAGTGTTACTATGACACAACAACATAGACAGTCCTTCATTAGTTAGAAACCATTAGATTAGCAGCTGAAACATCTCAGCTTCATCAACAACATCATTCTTTTAGTCTAGAGGACTTCTTGAGGCACAATCTTCCTAGGTTTAGTAGGACAAAAAGTCCGAAGGCAACTGACTAATGGATGAGAGACATGGAGAGAACTTTTGAAATCACTCAGAGTCCTGAAGAGAAGATGTTATCTTTTACTATTTACATACTGACTGAAGAAGTTGACTTTTGGTCGATAGGTATGAAACAAATGACGAAAGAGAGAGGAAAAAAACGTTGCATGAAAAATTTTCAAAACAAGGTTTTTAGAAAAGTATTTTCCTAATAGTGTGAGATATGTAAAGGAGATTGATTTCATGTAAATAGAGCAAGAAAAATATTTCAGTTACCGAATATGCTACTAAGACAATTAGCAAGATTCTATATTCAATCTATGACAGAAGAGTGAGGTGCAAAAATTTGAGTATGGATTGAGGCATGAACTTAAGGAAGTAATTATACCTATATCCATTAGAGAATTCCATGCTTTAGTTTAGAAAGCCAAAGTGGTTGAAAGTCTAAATAATAGCAGCAAAATTAGCCAATCCCAAGCAGGAAGACCTATTAAAAGCAAATTCAACCATAATGACCATAAGAAACCTTATTTCAAACCACAATTCTCTAGGAGTGGAGGGTCCAATTCTCAGTCTCCAGCAAATGTGCAATCGACCACATATTGTCATATTTTTTCCTCAGTCTATGCCAAATGTGACTTGCGATAGATGTCATAAATATGGGCATGTATCTAAAAATTGTCATGCTCGATTTGAAAGCTTTGAATTCTAGTGAAAGACAACTATCTCAACAGAATGATACTCAAAACGAAGAGCAGCTGAAAGAGTTTGTGCTATTAGTGGAGTTGAGACTTCTATTTCTGACAGTCTTGTCAGATGTATTTGCTCCATCTTTGGAATACAATTATCTATATTGTATGATTTTGGGGCGATTTATCCTTTTATTTCTGTTGATTGTGTTACAAGACTCAAATTACATATCTATACCAACTGATGGTATTATAGTAGCTTTCACCATGTGTGATGAATGTTTGGTGATCATTGATGAGCAGAAATATAAGGTCAATAACATATGTTTATCTTTAAGAGATTTAGAGATTATTTTGGTGATGGATTGGTCGGCTGCCAATCGTATCCTCATTGATTGTGATCTTGGTTGTATCTTTATATATTAGAGATGTTTATATATTACTAACTTATCCTTGTCCTCTTGGTTGTATCTTTGAATTGCAATTATGATACCATGTACTTGAACAGATATGAAACTGGAGTTGGAACATCTGAAAAGTAATAGGAGTTCTTGAAGTTTAAGTACTCTAGTTTAAGACTTTTGACTTCTACATATATAATGTGTGTGTGTATATATATATATATATATATACATACATATATATATACATATATATATATATATATATATATATATATATATATATATATATATATATATATATATATATATATATATATATATATATACATATACATATATATATATATACATACATATATATATATATATATATACATATACATATATATA
>Ga0209700_102505_pt1 | contig 36942 bp, 15 predicted proteins | sample SiratroredBW_FD_187528 | JGI IMG/M metagenome (GOLD analysis project Ga0209700, IMG submission 187528) | Root nodule microbial communities of legume samples collected from California, USA - Siratro red BW (SPAdes) (version 2) | ecosystem: Host-associated > Plants > Roots > Nodule | place: USA...
CCCTCCAATTTAACAGCTTTCAAACAAACTGTTTCACTTTCATCATCACTAGATAAATCCACAATTTCTGTAGGGCCCATATTTATCCCTATAATCACAGTAAATTATAAAAAAAAAAAATACAGGTTAAGATGACAAAACAATAATGTAATGCAAAGTAACAAAAATGAGCAGGCAGATTCAACGAATATTACATAGAGTATTAACATGTTGACAATACATTCAATACAACTTTAGGTACAGCTTAAAGTAGAAAATGAATTCATGTCACTCAGCCAAATTTTGAAAACTAAGGCATAATCTATAAATTGCAGGCAGACATATATCTATCAAAACAAACATGAGGGAATAAATATCCATAGAAAACAAATTCATTAAAATTTGGTATAGGAATGGAATGCACATCAGTTGACATGACCTAAAATAGTGAGTAACCGGCACAATCAGTAGAAGCAAAATTTAACATCATTAGTATTTCTTTAAAACCGTTGAGAAATTAAACTCATTATACCAATCATGACAATCTGAAATCCCTAAGCGTCACATCACCATGTATGTATAAACCCATAATATGGACATTCTCATTAGCGTTCTTGCTTCAGTAACAATAACAGTAACATTTAAACTTCAAGAAGAGAAAACCTAATCAAACAAGAAAACAGAAAAGTATTTCTGAAAAAGAAAACGTGTAGGCAACAACAGTAACACTCCGAACAAATTGACAAACACATTCTAGCAAAATTAAGGAAAAGAGAACGGCAACGCAGTGAATAAAATCACGAACTACAGTGATTCCATTAATTGTAAAAGAGAAAGAGGATATAGCACGTGGTGGAACGAAAAGCACTGCCCAAGGGGTTAGGGTTTTTATCCGTTTTGATAAAAAAAAAAAACAACTCAAAGAAATGCGTACCAGAATTAGAATAGGGAAAATGGCGGAACGATTACAGATAAATAGAATAGGGAAAATGGCGGAAAGATTACAGATATTGTTATCACCAGAAGGAAGAGTGTCAGAGAAAAATGGCCTGTGTTGAGATTCAGGAAAAAACCTCCTCCTTTCTCTTTCTTCTTTCTGATTTGGATGTGCTTTTATGATTTTGTTTTTCTTTTTACGTCTCTCCCGCGTTCATAGGTGCAGTTTAGACCTTATACTCTATCATTTTTGTACAGCTATTCATCTAACAAACACCAAACCCGTCTTCAATTTTTAATTTACAAATAATTATTAATAATTTCTTTTATAGGCACCAATATGTAAATTACGGAAATTGAAAAAAAAAATATGTATATAATTTTAAGTTGTGGGTGGATAAACCTTTGATTTTATTTTTCTAGGGGTGGTTAAATATTTTATATTTTTACATGTTTATATTATCAATATTTATTTTAGATGTAAATTTAAATGAATCTATAAAAGCTACGTCATACCTAGGAATAAAGCTTTTATATTCTATAGAGATCTGAAGCTCAAGTCACAGGAAAAGCATGAAATTGGATGAATATTTTTATAAGATTTGTCTGTTTTTACAGAGCTTTTAAAGTCATGGTTCTGATAAATAAAAATTATAATGATTGATTTTTGGTGTAATTAATTATCATAAAGTATGTTAAATAAAATTAAATTACATTAAATTTTATTGAATGTGATATTATTATACTTATAGATACATTTATATTACAATTTGTTTACATATTCTGATACTTATAATTGTATTTAACTTAAACTTCAATACTACCATATTATTTATTTTAATAAATATTGATAAAAAGGGTATAAAACTAAATGATTTGATGTACAAAAGAATGAGTTCATTTTATGATACATAAAAGCATGATATTTAAAATCAAAATTATGGGTAGAATCACAGGAGTTAGTATAATAATAAATCATGAAATTGTAATATTTATATATTTTACTTTTATTTATTTATATATATATATATATATATATATATATATATAATATTTTTTTATCAGCAAATAAAATAACTAAAACAAACTATTTGATATATGTTTTAAGAAAATAAAATATATGAGATATATATATTTTTTTTATTTATTTATATATATATATATATATATATATATATATATAATATTCTTTTATCAGCAAATAAAATAACTAAAACAAACTATTTGATAGATGTTTTAAGAAAATAAAATATATGAGATATGCATATTAAAAATATTTTAATTTCTTTTTATTTTAATTAAAATTGAAACTGTTTAATCAAGGAGGTGAACTGTGTAACAAAAGACTTGTTGTTACACATTCATATATTTAAATAGTAGATAATAATGAGAATAGTTCCTGCAATCCTATAATCCTACAATCTTATAAAATATCATATTGATTTTAATGACTTGTATAAAAGGATAAAATAAGAGAGAGAGGAAGAAGAGGAAAGACAATTAATATCTATCTAAAATGTAATCTCTATGTTATTTTTACAATGTTTACAGAAAATTAATTTTCATCACTTTCAGATCATTACAATAAATATATTGTAAAGAAATGTACTATTTTCGGTTGTTAATAAATAAAAGAAAAGAAATGTACTATTTTCTGTTGTTAATAAATAAAAGAGTTACTATATATTTTATTTCTAAATATATAACAATATTAATTATTTTTATTGCTAACAAATCAATTATAAAATCACATTATATTATATTTTCTAAATATATATAATATCATTTATTGTTTGTTAACTAGACAATAATAGAATCACAATAAAATAAATTTTGCAACAAAATCCTGTTATTCTCTTTGCTCAACAAATCAATCTGAAAATCACAATAATCTATTTTCAAATATTTGTAACAACATTTGTTACTTTTTTATTGTTAACATATAACATATCTCTCAACCAAAATATATTTTTTATGTTAATTATATTTCAAGTGCTAGCAAATAATATAATAACATTCCAATTGAAAGTAATAACTTTTTTATTATATTAAATTTTCTAATTTAATAATTAAATATTAATTTTTTTAACAAGGATATTATGATATAGTACTTTACTTTGAAGAACCATTAGAAAAACAATACAATATATTTTTATCATTTACAACTGTAATTTAACTCCAGATTATGATATAAATGTCTTAAGTTTTTTTTTTTTGTGCAATTTCTATTAATATTGTCTAAATTGGGTAAAAAAAATTATTATCAAAATGAGTAAATAGTGTCAGCTTGACATAATTTCATTACGAAGAAATCATGCTAAATAATATTTTATTTAAGCAAGGAAGAAATAGTAAATAGTGATTTTTGTATTAATGTTTAAATTTGACACCATTTTAATTAATACCTTAAGTGAAATCATGTGTATTTGGTATGATTTCTTCTCTTTGTCTATATTTTTGGTTCCTAAAAAAGTTGAAATAATTAATTAGAAATAATTATCTATAATTGAAACTTTCATTTTAGATTCATTGTTCAATTAAATATATAAAATAAACATTAGATTATGATTTAAAAATAAAACCTATTGATCTTAAATATCATTTTTATTATATTATTTAAATATATATTTAATGTATTTAATGGTAATCAAACTCTAAATTCAAAATGACAAGTTCAGTTATAAATAATTATTTTCAATTAATTATTTTCTTTTCTTTTTCAGAAACAAACAAAATATATGCACAAAGAAAATACTCTATCAGATGTATACCATCTCACTTAAAACATTTGGAAATCCTCAATTAGATATGATTTCAACATCAACACATGAATTGTCACTGTCTTATATGATTTCTTCTCTGTTTAAAAATTTCTTCGTAATGAGATTATGTCAAATTGAAACGGTTTACTCATTTTAGTAATCAAAAATCTTTCTACCCATTTTGGACAATATTAATAAAAATTTCACTATTATGATAAAAAACCTAGTATTTAACTTATCATGAATGACTTAAGCAAAATGTTTTTCTTCCTTCATTCAATCTACTTTGTTAAAGATTTTTATTTTATTTTAGAACTCAAACTCATCTTTTATATATGATGGATCCTTTGTAGAATAATCAAAAATCACATAAGCATATACATATATCAAGTATGCATTCAACAAGTGCTTTAGAACATTAGGTATCTAAAATTAAAAGATAACAAGTATTTTGTTAATTTACAAAATAATATTAGGTCAAAATATTTATTTTCTTCTTGAAAATTTCTCATTGACATTGTAAGGTAATATTAACCATTAAAAAATTTCATTTGAGTTAGTTCAATAATCATGTTCACATGTCTATAATATGTATATATAAATTAATAAATGAGATCAATTAATATTCATCTAATAAATAGAATTACACATATATTGATCTATCTAATTTATTATTACCATTTTTGCATGATAATCCTCTAATTAAGAATAATTTAGATTAAAATTATAAAAAAATCTTATTTTTCATTATCATAATCTCTATTATTAATGCAAATGTTAAATTATAATCAAGAAATTTAACAAAGCAACTATTGTATCAAAGAATATAAATATTATAAAAAATACTTTATTATAAAGAAAATATTATTAAGATCTTATGTTGATGTGGTGAATGGATCAGCCACATTCTTTTCTTTCATATACCGTTTTAGTCTTAAACATCACCAGGTTTAATGATATCTCTTGATCAAATGATATATTCACATTACATGTTTGGATCTTTGGTGTGTTCTTCGTTCCTTTTCTTGACGAATACCTCTATTATTATCGTATAACAATGGAATTACTTCTAATGAAGGAAATACACCTAGTTTAGAAAATAAAAAGTTGCTTCCTTAACAATTTCACGAGTGGTTACATACTTCGGTTCGATCGATGAGTCTGTTATTATATATTGTTCGGATTCTAGATCACTCTGTCACCATTTAAAGGTAAAACATATCTTGATATAAAGTTGATATCATCTTTATTTAAAAATCCATTTTATATAACCCCTTTAACTTTAATTCAAAACCTCGAATTGGTTTCTACCACTTTCCAAATTTCCAGGTTTCCTTAATATCAACTAACTATACTAACTGCATAAACAACATTAGAAATTGTACAAATCACTTTACACATCACAACTACCATTGTGCCAGTATATGGTACTCTAGTTATTATCTCTCTTTCTCATGATAATAATCCAAACTAAGATTAATGTTAATTCTTATTGATGAATAATTTTTTTAGAGTTTTTCATGTTATCACTGATAGAAAAAAGGTTTTCTACGATACAATATGATGTCGGTTAAAAAATATGTGACGTAAACAAAAACGTGATGATATGTTCATAAATATATGAAGATATATTTCGGTTGATTTATATAACCGACATTATTTATGTTTGAAAAGAAAAAAAAATAAAAAATTTAAATACTTGAATAGGGCGATGCATATATAACACCAATTATCTATATGGAACTGACGTTATATAGCCTCATTCCCTTATACACAAAAAGCAGGTATACTTTTTTTAATTTTGTAAGACATATAATGTCGGTTGGTTGGTGTTAATAGACGTTATATATGTCTGAAAAATAGAAAACTTAAATTTTGAAAAGTTTCATTATTTGGCACGAACCAACGTTATATAGTCTTCAAAAGGCAAAAATTAGGTGAAAATTTATTACATTTGGTAGAGATATAACGTCAGTTCTACTTATTATTCGACGTAATATCTGTTGCGAGGCATTCTAGAGTAAAATTCTAGATTTTAGAGTGGTGATAGAACGTCGATTGGCCCCCAGAACTGACGTTATATCCTACTTAGGCACATATTACGTCGGTTATGGGGTGATAACCGACGTAATATTCCTTTGTTTTACTTTTTATCTACTATTTTTTTATACACGTTGCTTGCTTTCTTATTCGCTTTCACTCTCGAGCACACTAGTTTTCACCCTCTCTTTGCCATTGTTGATTCGAGCGCACTGATTTTCTTCTTCTTCATTCACTCTTTGTTTCATTTGGCATTCTTTCCTTCACTGTTGCATCCCTACACTGTTGTGCTTGCTGTCACCATTGGGTTCACGTTTCGTTGCCATTGGGATTGCGTTTTGAGAGAAATTGGTTGGCGTTTGGTTTGGCATTTTGCGAGGCTAGGTCGTGTGTGATTTGGGATTTTGGGAGGTGTTGGTTTGACATTTTGGGAGGCATTGTTGGCATTTGGGGTTGGGTTTTTGGGAGACATTGTTCGCGTTTGGGGTTGGCATGTTGGGAGGCATTGTTCGCGTTTGGGGTTGGCATTTTGGGAGACATTTTCGTTGTCTGCTAAAGGTATGTTTTGTGTCTCTAAAATAGTTATTTTGTGTATACTTGGACTGCTTTGTGTATGTTCGGACTGCTTTGTGTGTGCTTGGAATGTTATTTGTATTAGATTGCTTGTTGTGTATACTTGAACGTATATAGTGAACACGTGTTAGTATTGAGCCTGAGGATGTTCGATCCCTGACAATTTGTATTTAATTTGTGCATTGTCTGAGCACGTGTTGGTATTGAGTCCAAGGATGTTTGATCATTGACAATTTGTATTTAATATGTTCATTGTCCGAGTGTGTGTTGGTATTGAGTCCAAGGATGTTTAATCCTTGACAATTTGTATTCAATTTGTGGATCCCTCTTGACAGATTTGTTTTTTTCATAACAATTTAATTTTTGTAAATCATATGATGACACAACTTTATTCTTTATTGTGTAATATAAGAGGAGGAAAGCTCAAGACATTCAACATAAGAATGTCACCCCCATTGCTTGTTTCTTTGGATTTTAATCTCTGTCCCCCAATGCTAAACTTCATAGTTAGTGTTCCTAGTTCACCTTCACACTATAAAGCTCGGACACGACCCAAATGTACCGCTTCCCCACTTTTGATATACTTTCGACACGGACATGAGGTTGAAGCGTGAACGACACCGCGTCGGACACTAACTCTTCCGTCGGACACGGTCTACTCTAGTGGATACGTAAATAAGACACGATCCACATTTTTTATGAAAATCGCAAAATCCCAAATCTCAAACAAAAATCATAACCAAAACAGAAATCGTAACCAAAACAGAAATCGAAAACAGAAATCATAACGAAAACAGAAATCGTAACCAATAAACAAATCGTATCTAAATCAAATAAAGTTATTCCTCAAATCAGTTAAATAATCTCTTTAAAATGTTTATAAATAATAGAAGATACAAGAGTCAAATGAATCAACGGGAGGAAGAACTCATTGAAGACGGTGAAGAAGAACTCTCACCGTTCTGTCTCTGAAAACTAGAAACGCTTCTCTAATTACTAGATACGCCTTGGAGGAACGCTCTTTGGTTTTGGCTTTCTAAGAAGGTATACAAGTTGAAGGAAGGTTTTCTGGTTTTGTTATCTAAAGAAAGAAGAAAAAAAATATATGCTTTAAAGGAGTGAAGAATAATGTTGCCTTGGAGGAACGCTGCCGGAGTGAAGAAAATGCTGCCTTAGAGGGGTGAAGAAGAAAAGAAAAACGCTGCCTTGGAAGATTGAAGAAGAACATTAAGGAAAAACGTTGAAGAAACACTTTTTCGGATACTTCTAGAAAGAAGAGGTAAGTTTATTTAACTTTAAAAAGTTTTCACTTTTATTATTTTACTATCTCTTGGTATTATTCTATTGCAAAATAACATTAATTTACTATTTTCATATAAAATATTAAAATTATTTAACCACGTATCTATTAGTATATTATTCTTTTTTTTATTATATTAAAGTACAATATATAAATATTTATTATACCAAATATACTATTTACTCCTATTTTAAAAATCAAACATTTAAATATTTTGTTAATACTTTATCCATTATATAAAAAAATGAAATAATTATATAATACATGTTTTTAAAAAACTTGTTGTTTTATGTATGTTATTACTTTATTTATAATATTGTTTATAGTTTATTATTTTATTTATATACGTAGGTAATTTTATTATTAATAATAATTTATATTAATGATTATATTTATAAAAATTTATCATATTAAATTATTATGTTTTATTTATATTTAAAAGTTAAATAATATTTTTTTATTTAATTTATGTCTTTTAATTTACATTTAAATATACCGTGTTGTATAATCATATTATATTTGATATTTTTTACAATTTGACTACTATATTTTTTTATTTTATTTTTAAATTTAAATATAAAATATATTTATGTTATAAATTAATTTATTTTTAAATGATAAATTAATATTATAAAAAATAAAAAAACTTTTAATTTAAAAATTTAAATATCCTATTACATTTTTTAAATATTCGTATTGAAATAAAAAATATTAAATAATATTAAATAACATAATAATTAAATATTATATAACTTAATATAATATATATATATATATATATTATAATTAATTTTTATTTTTCTACATGTTTTATTTATTAAATTTATGAATTGGTTTTTATTAGATAAATTTATTTCATTTTTGTATGCAAGTAAATTTTTTATATTTATTTTTTATAGGAAATTAAGATGGATAATCAAGTTATCGAAAAAGATGAAATAAAACCTTTATGGAGATATGTTTCAAAATTAAAAAAAAAAAAAAAAAAAAAAAAAAACTCCTGGTGGAGGAAACAATACCATCAAGTGCAATTTATGTAATTTTTCATTCAATAGATTTTACACTACGATAAGAGTTCATTTATTATAACTTAAGGGAGAAGGAGTTAGAAGTTGTCCAAAGGTAAGTTCGTCAAAACTTGTTGAGTTTAAAAAATTAGACAATGAAGCAACATTGAAAATAGATATTTCAAAGAAAAGGAAGGTCCCTCTACTAGTATCCGATGAAGGAAATTAAACAAATAAGGGTGTCAGATTAAAAGGTCCTTTGGAGTCTTCTTTCAATAATCAAGCCAGAGATACTCTTGATTGTGAATTTGCGATGATGTTTTATTCTTCAGGTTTAACATTTCATTTAGCAAGAAGTCCTTATTATAGAAATGCATTTTCTTATGCAGCTAATACTTCTAATCTTAGTGGATATGTACCGCCAACATATAATAAATTGAGAGGTCCATTACTTTTAAAGAGAGAAGTCATGTAGAAAACCTTTTACAACCTATAAGAAACTCATTGAGTCATAAAGGGGTGACAATTGTTAGTGATGGATGGAGTGATCCACAAAAAAGGCCACTTATAAATTTTATGACTATCAATGAGAGTAAACCAATGTTTTTAAAGTCAATAGATGCACCTGATAATCTAAAAGACAGATTTTATGGGTAGACACATGAAAGATGAAATTACGGAGGTTGGGCCAAATAATGGGATACAAATCATAACTGATAATGTAGTTGTATGTAAGGCTGCAGGCATGCTTATAGAATTGGAATTTCCTTCAATTTATTGGACTCTTTGTGTAATGCACACCTTGAATCTTGTATTGAAAAATATTTGTGTAGCAAAAAAAAGGAAAAGAATAATGTTGCTTATGATCAATGTTCTTGGATCTCACAAATTGCTGATGATGCTACCTTTATTAAAAATTTTATTGTTGGGCATTCTATGTGGATATCAATGTTCAATAACTTCAACTTATTGAAGTTGCTTTCATGTTACTTCAACAAGATTTGCTTTAACAATAGTCATGCTAAAAAGGTTTAGAAGTTTGAAAAAAGGACTTCAAAAGATGGTTATTAGTGATGAATGGTCCTTTTACAAAGAGGATGATGTGGCTAAGGCACAATCAGTGAAAGAAATTTTGTTGAATGATAATTGATGGATGAATGTGATTACATACTTGCTTTTACTGCTCCTGTTTATGTTCTCAAAAAAATGAATACGGATATGACTACTCTTCACCTAGTATATGAAATGTGGGATTCGATGATTGAAAAGGTAAGAAAGGTCATATTTCAACATGAAAGAAAGACAGAAGTTGAACACTCATCATTTGTCGAGGTAGTAAACTCAATATTAATTGATCGTTGGACTAAGAGTAGCACATCTCTTCATTGTCTTGCTCATTCTTTAAATCCAAGGTAATGTTAAATTATTTTATGATTATATTTGTTGTGTTTATCTTATTTATAATATTATAAATTTATAATATTATGTTAATTTATGTTTATATATTTATAATGTTGTAGATATTATAGTCATGAGTGGTTAAGTGAATATTCGCACAAACTTGCTCCACATTAGGATGTTGAACTTACTCATGAGAGGAAGAAATGTTTTATGAGGTATTTTGATGATCCAGATGTAAGGAGACAAGTAAATATAGAATTTGCAAACTTTTCAGATGGAAGAGAAGGTTTTGACGATGTTGACTCTTTAAGAGATAGAGGTAAAATGGATACAAAAACATGGTGAATTGTTCATGGAGCTCATGCACCAACATTTCAGAAAATAACTCTTAAGTTACTTGGACAACCATGTTCTTCTCTTGTTGTGAAAGGAATTGGAGTACCTACTCTTTTATACATTCTTTGAAAAGGAATAAGATAACACCTAAAAGGGCGAAAGATCTAGTATATGTCATAGTAATCTTCGTCTTCTTTCAAGAAACTCCTCAAAATACAAAGAAGCGGAAACTAAATTGTGGGATATTGCAGGAGATGATTTTTCATTGGATGACAATGGAATTCTTGAAATTGCTAACTTATCTCTTGATGAACTAGAATTAGAAGTTATATTTTTCAATGATGATGAAATGTAGAAGTTCTATTTTATGTTAGACTTTTTTTATAAAAGTTTATCTTTTTTATATTTTCACATATTAATATATTTTAATAAATTTATAATTATATATATATATATTGTCATGTCCTCGTGTCCTATAATTTTTAATTTAGCCATATCCACGTGTCCGTGTTGTATTCGTGTCCGTGTCCGTGTCTGTATCTGGGCTTCATAGCCTTCACATCACCTAGGGTGGCCAACCACTCTACCCTTAAAATCAGATCCACTCCTCCCAATTCAAATAAGAAAAAGGTCTCCTTAATTGTGTGGTTTTCCAATTTCACCTCCACATCCTTGAAGTGTCCTCTAGTCATTTTATTATGCCCATCTCCTAATCTCACACTATATGAAGGGATCAATTTCACCTTTAGCCTAAGTTGTTAAACCAACTCATGAAATAAAATTGTGACTTGCGTAACTATCAATCAAAACCAACATTTATCTACCCTCCACTCCACTTGTAACTTCCTAGTTTTGGGTTGTGTCACTCCTCTTGCAGAAAAAATAAATAATTCCATATGTTGACACTCTTAGTCCTTGTATTCTTTCTCCAACTTTTCTATGTTGTTCCTCAACTGCACTTGACTCAGCTCCCATGTTTCTTCAATATACTCGTTAATGGAAAAAGTTTGCGCCACTCCTTTTTCTTCTTCAATGTTGATTCATTTTTTGAATTTTCTTTGCGTGGATATGATAAAGTGTTGTAGAAGCGTGAACGTAGAAGTGTCAGGTTATGGTTTGTGATGAAAAAATGTTTGATTCTAAGCGAGGTTGGGCCAACAGTCTAGAAAGAATCTACTAGTTCTCAAGAAAGAGACTACTTTAGAAATAACTCTGTCAAGTAGAATAAGCTCCAAATTTTGGATAATATTTCATTACTATAATCAAAGTTAAAATTTACAAAGCCAAACACTCTTATTTGTAGTGCTTTAGACAACTAAGCTTGTGGAATAAGATACATAATTCCTCTCCACTCGCACATTGTCATGTAGCAACAGTAATTGTGGAGCAAGCTTCAAAATCCTCTTCATTCACACAGTGACATGTGGTAAGGACAACTTGCATTCCAAGCTTTAAAATCCTCCAAATGAAAGGTTTCCATGTCACACAAATGAGTGAAGTGCTACTTTCCATGTCATACCCTAGCTTGCCATGCAAGCTAGGTTATTTACCCTAGTTTGACACCCAAGCTTCATCCTAAATCTTAGCTTGGCAAGCAAGCCTCTCTTTTGGATGTCCTAGGATTGCATTGGGCTTAAGGAGGCCCAAATGTTACCCTAGATGCACTAGGCTATGTTATTCTAAACTTAATCTACTCATGGCCCAAATACAAGACTAAAAATCCTATTCTACTTGGCTCAAAATAAATTTCTAAACTACTTTGTACAATTTTTACAGATAGAGGTCTTGTATTCTTGATACTCAAAAAACTCTAGAGTGATTTATTCAAGGTTGAACTTAGGCCTAAAAGACTAACTGGAGGTCCAAACAGACTCAAATAGAACCAAATTCTGGGTAAATTCCTGATCAATCATCTAGCTTCGTAACATCTTTAATCTCATCTTTAGTTTTCTAGATGGATTTTTATCACTCGTCTTCTACCAAGATAATAACTCGTAAATTCTTTTTAGAACACTTATTTTCGGGACTATAAGTCCCCAATGCAATGATAGCACCTCTCTTCCTCTCTCATTGTAATGTATTCCTCGTAGGGAAGGTTTCTTGTTCACCTATTTGTTGAACTCTCAAGGTACTCCTTTTGTTTTTGTGATCACTTTTTGTGTTTAAAGAATCCCTCCATACATTACTGTCCAAATTGGAGGAGGCACTAATCTCTTTGGAATTTTCCACACGTGAATATCGAAAATTTGAACAGTTATGCCTATATGAATTAACACTTCCTTGTGTGGAATCTTTCATCCTATCTTTCATGTCTTGGGCAATCTCCTCAACTCTCATCAAATCTTTGGGATCGTGGGTTATGATTTGGTTTCGCATCTTCAGTTGTAATCCTACATAAAGATACATTAACAGTTGTTTCTCAAACATATGTACAATTTATGACACTAAAACCTCAAATTCTTGAATATATTCATCCACACTTCCATTTTATATACCCGCCAATTTTTCAAACACTATACTTCGTTCCCTACCTGCAAACCTCCCTATCAAAGTCATAATCAAATCTTCCTAAGAAGAATTCTTGGATTTTTAACGCCAAAATTTAAACCAATGGTTATCATTTCCCTCCATACTATTAAAGGCGAACCTCAATTTCTCCTTAAAAGTCACATTTTGAATTTAAAAAAAAAATAGCCCTAGATATCCATTTCTGTGGAGTTCCACCCTCCTTTCCCAAGGTCTCCATCCACCTTCCTCCTCATCAAATTGTGATCTTGGAATGAACGTTCTTCCTTCTTTTGTTATTCATTCACCGAATTGTCCCTTCCCTCCCAACCCTTTTCACTCTTTATATCTTTCAACAATTTTTTAATTTCTTTCATTTCTAGCAAGTTATCTTTCATGCTAGTTATACCAGTTTTCAATTTTGCAATCACCTTTTGTTTTTCAATGACCCACTTCTCCAAATTATTGACATGATGTTCCATACTTTCCCCTTTCTCCGTTGGGATCTAACAGGTTAGACCAAACTGTTAAATGCCTAGTGAAGAGAAGAAGGAAAAAAAGAATATCCTAAAACATAAACATGTCAATACTTCAATTAGTGATCTTATTCCCCTATAGAGTGCAAAAGAATACAGTGTTTGTTTACAAAGAAACTACTTCCTTTCACACAGGACAATTCCTATCAATAAATAGCAAAAAGAACTCTCTTATCCTGTCAAGTTTAATTGAGGCAACTTCGGTGGAAAAGCCCTCAATGGTTGCATATTCAGACTTTTTGCTATCTTCTCACACGAAAATCTTTTTGCTTTACAACTTCATGCTTCATTCAATATCATTGTGTCCTACTTCTTTAAAAATGACTCTAGTTGCTTACCAGTGGAACAAAGATTAGTAAACATAACCAAATAAATACAAGGCTAGCACATTCCATTCCAAAGAATCAAAAGTTAGAAACTTGTTGATAAGTTCTTATGTGTTAACTGAGTTCATTGCCATTTAGTTTTAACTATGTGAACTTTGAAAACGTTTCATTATGCAGACGACTTACAAAATTTATAATAATTGGCATAAAATAAGAGATATATTTTATTATTGAGAATAGGTAAGAATTTATGAAAACAAACATTGACATACTTTTAAGTTTGATTCAATCAACTTGGTATACCACGGTCAAGTTTTGAATTCTTAAAACAAGCTTGTACCAATCAAAATACAAAATTAATTAATTTTAACAAAAGTAAAAGATAATGGCCGTACTCTTGCCAAGGTTAGTTTCCGAGTGAGTTGGGGTCAATACTTGCCTTAATCATGTTCAGATCAATCTTCAGTTGAGCAAGAGTTAATACTAGCCTTAGTCTTACTAAAGTCAATTTTGAGACAAACTGTAGTCAATATTGACTCTAATTGGTTTAAGCTCAACTTCGAATTGTGATGGACTCCATATTAGCTTTAGTTTTAAGGCTAGTTTCCAACAAGTCAGGATCACACTAGCATTAGTTTTACTAATGTCCGATCGAACTAGATTAATACTTTTATTTCTCTTTTAAGATAATAGTCATATAGAAATATTAGTAAATAAAATAAAAATTTTATTAAAGCAACCCACCTTATTAAAATCGTATAATCGTGAGATTGTTATATAAAAAATATCATTAAATATAATTACATTTTATTTTAAAAACAAACAAAATATTTAAATTAAAAATTATATTTGAATTTAAATACCACAATATATTTTATAAAATATTTCGTTAAAATAAAAAATTTTAAATTGAGAGTAATTTTAAATTTGAATAAAGACAAATAAAATATTTAAATTGAATATATATTTAAATTTGAATAAAACCATATCTATTTTGTGAAATATTTTCTTAAAACAATCAAAATATTTAAATTTAAATAACACTATATATTTTATTCCTTAAAAAAGGTAAAATATTTTAAATTGAAGATATATTTATATTTCAAATGATACAATATATATATATATATTATAAAAATATTCATTAATTTATTTTTTAGTTTTTTTTTTAGCTTTTATGAAATCAATCATTCGATTATCATCTTAATTGATAATTTTGTTTATAACATCCGCATAAAAGAAAATTATCCTGTGGTGTTTTTATTTTAAAGATAAGGTAATAATTCTAATATTAGTAGACAGGTCTAAAATATGCAAAAAAGAGACAATAGATATACATAAGAAAATGTTTCATGATTGTCAAATTATGAAGGAAAAAGTTATACTGGAGAAATTATCATATAATACGACATTATGGGATTCTGGCTAATTTTAGGTAACATATTATTATTATTATTATTATTATTATTATTATTATTATTATTTTATAAAATAATAGATGTGATTAACAAAGATCATATGACGCTGAATCATACAAAATTTCTTAATCTATTATCACATAATTAAAAATCATTGATTTTTCAAATAAATATGATTAACAATTATTCTTATATTAATATTTAATTAGTTGAGTATTTAAATTTTTTTTTTACAGTTATAGTATCTCAAAATTAAACTATTTATTTAATGAAGTAATTTGGTTGAAGTTAAATTGGAATTTGTGGATTATAGATACTTGCTCGCTGAGGCAATTCTATCTATTTTGTATAGTGGAGTTCAAGCATTTGGTCAATCTCATGAACCTTGTACTGGGCTAAACATTATTCAGCCAAGAACTGCTAGGTTGATTGATTTTGTTGGAGATCAGGTTTGGCATTCTTTCTTCTCTAATCACATTCATTTCTCTAATCACATTCATTTCATTGGTGTTCTGTTTCTATACCAAACTTCAGTGGTGAAATCGAACCTAACAAGTAATGACTAATCAGTAACTAAAGTGTTATTGATGTTTATAATATAATAATAACATGATTCTGTTTTGTAGTTAAAATTAGTTTCTCTGTGGTGTTTTGATTGATTATAAAATATTAGGAAATTGAGGTCAGGTTGATTGGTCAAGTGTTTGGTTGCAGGTTGTAGCATATCTCTTGCTATCATCAACATCTTCAGCTATTCCAATATCAGATAGAATAAGGAAACTGTAGACAATAATATATTTATATATATTTATAGGTTCTTTTATTAAGAGTGAGTTTAAGTCTAAAGAGAGGATGTTCTCGTGCGTAAGATTAAATATATGTAAATGGTCTAATAACAATATAATAACAGGTAACGTGATAAACCTAATCAATCTCGTTAGGATAAATTCTGTGATATAATTTTAGTAAGTGAATTTAATTCATCATCAAAAAATCAGTCTCTAAAGTAAAGTTTATCTTGTTTTATATAATGTAAATTGGTCTAATATCTAGTCCATTTGAAATCTCGAATACTTTCACAATTTATCTTCGTCCTTATTCCTGAATAATCATATTTCATAATTTGAACAGACAGGAGACTTTGATCAAAAAGTTATAGAAACACACCAAGAAACAACGAGACGCAATAGTAGTAGACATTTCTATACCTGAGTAGAAATTGACAAGACTAGCATAAATTTTAGATAGTAATTGAATGTACTGAGGCATAGCAAAAGAAACCCTTTATTCATGATAAGTAGAAGCAACAAAAGAATGATGAAATTGAAAGTCAACACGTTTTCTGAATCTCCTATTACTAAATTGAAAGTTGAAATAAGGCCTAACTCTTGTCAAGCTTTACTGTAGTTCTAGATTTCTAGTCTCTAATCTTAGTACATTAAATTAGTAGATTCCCATGATTTTCTTATTCTATTCCTATATACTATACATAAACATATCAGTGTAAGATTCAAGTGTTTTACTTCCAAATTTAGAAGTTCTTTGAAAAAAAAAGACTGAAGGAATGAGTCATTTGTAGTAACTCCTGCAGAAAGAATATTTTTCCTAAGTCATGGCCTTATTGGGTGTAATGAAATTGCAACACTAGAAAAATCATGTAACAAAAGGGTGTTGTTTGTTTTCTTCAATTCGATTTCAAATTCACTTGGCAGAATAATCATCCCTCAACACAAATATTTAATTTTTCATAAATGAAGATCAATTCTATGAAGAGTTTAACTGAAATGCCCCAGAGAGTATGATTGATCATCAGATATGATGTTTGTTGACCTTTATAATAGTTACTTCAAATTTTTACATGGATAATTTATGATTGGTTGACAATTTAAAAATGTTCACACTAAGAGTGTATGACAATTAAATTCTTCTATTACAATCTGAAAAATGGAAATACCTTGGGTTTGGGTTTCCTTTGACCACTTTCTGTCCATCATCAAGAATGTCAATTTCACTTGTGGTTTGAACCACTACTCTAGGTTCCTTAACAGTTCTACTCCCAGCTGAGGAATTAGAATAGTCATCATTTTCATTCTCTCCTTTCCTGGAATATGAGAATCATAATCATAGTTAGTCACACTGAAATCAAGCTCATCATGTTGATACAAACAAAGCAGGTGATTAGAGTGATGCATTGTTATTTGCATATCTTACCATCTTTTGGCCTCAGGTCCAAGGTCATCATCATCAACCCCTCCAGAGCAACTAGTTTGTGATGTTTGCTCAAAATCTTCCTCTCCTATAGACTGATCTGAAATCCCTGAGATGGTGCAGGATGAAGAAGTTTGATGAATTGATTGAGAGTCATTTTTTCTATTATGTGGCTTAGGATGATTGTGACTTCCCCTGTATACTATTTCAGTAACATGTCCCTCCAAAGACCTCTCAACTTTCTTCTTTGTTGGACAATTTGGACGTGCACTTGTAATAACTGCGAGGATTCTCGCTTCCTCTCACTTGTTTCTCTCCTTTGTTCTCTAATAGACTTAAAAGCATTATTGGAGTTAAATTGAACAGACACAGAAGTAGAATTGCTTTGTATTTCAGGTTTGATTGAAGCAACTTCTGTGGAGAAGCCCTGAGTGGTTGCATATTCAGATTTTGATTGAAATACCCCACAGTTAGTTATCACCAAAAGATAACAATGGAGTGGTGCAAAAGATTACCTCAAGTTCTAAACCAACATATAAAACAATTAGTTATTATTACAAAAAACATTACATTGACCAGTAACAACAACCATTGTTTATTACTATTACATGCTGTCTACTGGTTTGTCCTTTTCAAAGACAAGGTTCATCATGGTCGGATGCTTTTTGAAAATTCAGCATAGCTATATTGATTAAAAATTCAATGGATGAGAATCAAGACTAGCTTTTCATTTTGTTTCAGTGAACTTTAAGGAGCTAAATGGTAAAGAAAAGATATTGAGTAAAATTAGTGGGAACAAAAATAGAAAATAAAGAAAATCTTCAACCAGATGCATGAATAATTTTTAACTTACCGACTCATTTTGTCTAACAAGATATTATATTTATATTAAAAATATTTAGTAATTATATTTAAAAATTAAACTATATTTTAATTCGTCTCAACGTCAATATAGGAAAAAGTATAATTTTCTAATTATTATATACTAAAAAACTTATTTGATCGTCTTTATTATAAACACGCATTCAATTGGAACCGATGATCCAATACTGGAGATAATCCATTACTAGACTAAATCCAATAACATTGCTCGTGAATATTGTTAAGACACTTCTATATAATTGACGCCAGTTTTTTCACTTCTGTGCTAACACATAGAAAGCAAAAACGACAAGGAAAGAAATAAAGGGAATAACAGAATATGTTGACAAGATTATGAAGCATATAGTTAAGCAATGTTACTACAGGGCAAGCCTAATCACCGGCACCTGCGCCACATTATAATTTATATATTTTTCTAACCCATATTAAACAACTTCATCAAAGCCTTCGTTTGATACCATATTATCCCTTATTTATATTATTTCCACTGTGCTAATTAATGCCTGTAAAAAATTGCCTCTATTCTTTTACTTTTCCTCTTCATTTGCTAAAGCTTGCGTTTGTACCTACATGGAATCTTGATGTCAATCAACAAAGATGCAAATCATCAAGAATTATTGTCCCCATTTCGTTTTCAGTAATAATTAGCCAAAATGTCCCACTCCCATATACGATCCTTTTCTCCAGTATGAAGTTAGTCTTTTTTTCTTTTTTTTTCACCAACCAAGAACCCCGTGAGGAAGGTAACAGTAAAATAAGAATGGTACAGAACCTGTATGTAGGGTTTGATCCTTCGGGTAATTCTACAAGTTAAAACCATTGATGAACAAGAACTCCACTCTGTCTGAGAGAAGTGAAGAGCTGCAGGCACTGATCATAAGTTTTCTCATACTTGGGACTCCTCTGTCCAGGGCAACACCTCTGCCACCTATTGTAATGGCACTCAAGAAAAATTTCATCCACCAAACATATAGCCCCAGTTTCAAACAACCTGGGAATCAAATCAAACTCCGTACCCTCCACATCCATCTTCATCACAACAAAATCATTCTTCGAAACCGTGTTCTTCAACCAGTCAGCAAAATCAAACCCGGGAATCTTCTCAACCTCACCACCATCAAAACCACCCGAAGACTGCAATGGTTGAATCCTCCCCATGCCCCTGCCCTTACCCTGAACCTTCTCCCCAGGGCCACGGTTAATCTCAAACACCAAACTTTCATTCCTAACCCATGCAGCGTAAGGCAACAGAGTAACCCCTTTTTTCAAACCATACTCCTGATGAAACGTTTTGTCAGCCTCAATGGCATACACATGAAAGGTCTTGTTCTGTTTTGGGTACTGTTTCCTAAACCAACTTCCAATACTAGAACCATAGCTTCTGGCTCCAACATCCACGTACACATACCTATCCTTAAAGCTTATATCGACCATTGAAGAAAGGTATCTTATGTTCTTCACGTTTCTCTTCAGAGTGATCCATGGCTTCAGTGGCTCCTCCTCAATTAATGCCTCAGCGTTTCTAACCAACTTTTTCTTGTACTCTGGAACAGAGCATTTTTCGTTGGAGTCGGAATTGGAATCGGAACCAATTCCATGACGCTCTTTCTTCACAACGACTTCTCTTACATGAGACATCGATGAATCAAACTCTAATACATCGTTTACTTTCACAACATTGCAGCAAAAATTGAACAAATCAACGAATGAATTAAAACTGTAAGTGTCATTGGCCTTTACATGGAACGCGGCAAACCCTTCGGGTTTGAGCGTCCGAGCAATTTCCGCCACGAACTCCGCCGGCCGAGGCGATCTCTCGAGCGCGCCGTCACCAGCGAACACGAAGTTGAACGTGCCGTTCGCGAACGGAATGCGGCGAGCCTCACCGGACTTCACCAGCGGCGGCAACGCCTTCTTCGAAATACCAATAGCGTCAGTCACGCCGATCCCACGAAGCGCGAGGACGTCATTGCCTGTCGGCGTCTCCACGCAGAGCGACTTCGCCGCCGGCGAAAGGAAGCCGCCGTCGATGAGGTCCTGGAACACAGACGAGTAGAACCGAACGCCGCTGATCCACTCCTTGCTGGTGTAGTGCTCGGGGGCGGCGTGGACGGCGAGAGCGCCGGATCTGGTCCCGGCAATGGCGAGATTCAGCGACGGGGAGAAGAAGCAGAAGTCGCCTAGGGTGCAAGACTCGCCGGCGAGGGTGATGACGTAAGTGAATCGTACAATGACGATGAAAAGGCCGAAGATGAGTAACCGTATGAGAAGGTTTCTGAGAAAGCCAGGCTTCCCTGCGGTTGGGTCCATGGAAACAGATTGTGCATGTTTCGAAAAATGAATTACCGTGGGTTTTGGAAGACTGAGTGAGTATATGGAAGTGAGTGGTGACCCGAATAGCCAGCTATTCCTACGCGGAAGGAAGAAGGCATTATTTTAAAATATTAAAATGTATCAATTATCGTTTAATAAAGTAACAGCAATTAATGTGATTAAAGTCAAAAAGTTTCGTAACGGCTATTTGAAGTACCATTTTGTTCCTTTTTTTGTCTTCACTCTTTTTACACGTGTCGTTCACCCTTGCCTCACCACCCATTCCACCTCTTCATTTGTTTATCAAACATATGTTTTTATTATTTATGTGTACTTGTTTGAAGTAATATGCTATTTTTCTTTACCTTCCTTTTCTTAAGTTACAGTTATGTAAATTACTTAGTTAACCTTATATTTTAACAGGAAAATTTTCTATTTCTAACACATTAAATATGTTTGGAGTGATCTCATTTTAAACTATTTTTTAAATACTTTATTTAAATAAAATAATTTATGTTTATTAAATTTATTTTTTTATTTGGATAAAATATTTTTTTATTATTACTAAATATAAAAATTTATTTAAAAGCTAAATAATTTTTAATAATTTTAAAAATATTTATATTAATAATTTTTTAGTTTATACTAATTGATATTACATTTTTAATTAAAGTTTGTTAAGAAATTTTTAACTTTCATTCACAACAATATTTTTAATTGATGTTAAGATTTTTAGTTAAAGTTTGTTAATACATTAATTTACTTATGATTCTTTCTTAATCTTTCTCTTACTATTTGTGTACTATTTTTGTGTATTATTTGTGTGGTAGATGTTCTATTTTGACTGATTTAAACTTTTAAGAAATAATTTTAACTTATCCTATTTATAAAATAACTTTAATTAATAATAATTTAAAATGAGGTTTGCTCCAATATATCAAGTTAAAAATAAGTAAATTCAGTATGATTTATTATTTTGAACGAGAAATTTTATAGCAAATATTAACTCCGTGTAAATTCTTAAATTAGATTGTTTGGTTCACTTACGTTTTGTTTAGTTCAGGAAATAGATTTGAATAATTTGAAGATATATAAAAAGTTAGGTTGTTTGGATTAAGAGATGAATGATAAAAAAAAAAAAATTTTATAAAAATTTGTGATTAATATGATAGATATAGTTGATAAAATAATTTTTTAATAGATAAAATTATAATTAAAATTAATTTATTTTAATTATTAGTACAATTTTTATTTTATTATTATTATTTTTATTATCATTTTACAATTTTATTATTTTTATTGTTATAATTATTATTTTTGATTTTATTATTATTATTATTTTTAATATTAATACTATTAATAATTTATTTTTGTAATTATCTTATTTTAATTATTAGTATTTTATAATTTTATTGAATTTATTTATTATAAATTTAATTATTATGTATATTTTTAAAATTATTTATTATTTTAAAATAAAAAATACATGTTTTTCATAATTTATTTAATTATAGTTTATTAAGTTAATTATTATATATAATAAAGTTAACTTTCTTCGCATATGAGCGGAGAAAGTGTAAGCGAGGAAAGTTAATTGTTTTTCTCACTTTTGTTTTTTGTTTTTCTAATTTTTAGTGCATGTCGGTCCTGCTCCACTTTCCGTGGTCACAACCAAGCAGACCCTTTATGTTTTATTTGAACCAAAAGGAGACTGCAGAAAAGAAAGGAAAGAAGAAAAAATAGTGAAAAATGAAATTGTTTGAATAAGGTAAAGATAGTGGAAAGTTAATGGAATGTTTGTAATAGATATGATTGATGTAATGAAATAAATTTACAGTATATACTTAAAAAATATTATGTAAAATATTTTTTTTAAATAATTTTAAACTATAAACTAGAGTTAAAATAAATTATAAATAAAATATTATATAATAAATGAAAAATAATATTTTAAAATGATTTTATATTAAAATAAATTATTTTAATGATTACTAAAATTTCATTATTTTATTTTATTTTATTTATTACTTTAATATTTTTTATTTTAATTATCTATTTAACTATAATTATTGATAAAATATTAACATATATATTCGATTATGATTTTATTCATAATAAGCTATATATGTAAGTTTCTTCTTTCTCTGCATTTTTGTAAAAAAATTCTAACATCAGTTATTTTTAGTATCGTGTTTATATTACTTTTAAATTTCGGACATTCCTATCTTTTCATGAAAAATAGTATACTCGTAAACATGTTTTATTCTTTCAACTCGTTTTATATATTTATTTTTTATTTTTATAAAATCAAAATAGATTGACTCTCCTTACCTATTTATAATACAATCAATATATTTATTTATTTCCTTAATCATTAATCATAATTGGAAGATAATATTGTAAAGATAGTAAATGAAAATCAAAATATCATATATAATTGAGCAATCAAATTAAAAACTTATATAATTAAAAATAATAAATAATTATAAGAAAAAGAATAATATAATCTTATTGGTAAGTTAGTATAAATTTATCTATAACTTAACTTAAACTTGTTTAATCTATGTGTTAAGTGAGTCACATTTAATTTAATTCACATTTAACAAAACTTGTATTTTTTTCAATTTTGAGTTGATTTATGGGTTTGAGCCCATTTTAACATTATTAGTTGAAATAAATTTTAATTAATATTAACTAAAAATAACTTCAATTCTTATAAATTTTAAAAAGAGAGATATTTGACGTTGAAAAGGGTTAGATAAATCCACATTAAAATTGACTAAAAAAAAAACTTAACATCAATAACAAAATATTGGTTGTACTGGAACTATTATTAGGATGACATCATTAGGATCAATCACTATATTTGAGGTATTGTCTGTTTTAGAACTCGGTTGTTTCGTCATGATTTTGTCCTAAAAAGGAATCTCTGAGAATTAAGAGAGAAAGATGTATTTAAACTGACATTGACCTCAACTTTTAAGTAATGTGTGACTATTAAGTATACCGAAATATAATCTAATTACTTTTATAAAAATTTAAATTTATTTTAAAATTCTTTATCTAAATATCATATTTTACAATAAATCCTTTCAAGTTCTCCAATTAACCTTTTAAATTTTTCTATAAGCAAACCTGTTATAACACAATATTATTAACATTTATAATATTTTACTTAAAATTTGTTTATAATGGAATGTTTATTAAATATACTTCTTGTTAAGTTTTATTTTTCCGGTTTGTTATAAAGTAATTGCCTCAATGAGATAGCATATTATTTCAAAATAAAAAAGATATACATAAATTTGTTCATATATTCAGTCTCCTATTTCTATATTAACAAAATATACAAATGAATCGATAAAGTTATTTTTATTTTCATTTTTCAACATCTTTCTTTTCCCCTCGAGTTAACTCACGTGAGCATCTCACGTGGACATGTGTGAAACTGACTGCTACTCATTTGACTTCTATATTTTCTGATAATTATTAATTAGTTTAGAGTGTTTTTCTAAAATATTCATATTCATCTAAAATTCTCCTCATCTGAATATCTTTCTAGAAAGCTACAATGTATTTTTAATAATTTTCACCATTCTCAACAGTTTGACTTTCATATTCTCTGATGGATAACTAATATATTGTGTCGAATCTTCAGATTCATCATGTGAATAATATTCTTTCCAGAAAATCACATTATAATTTTATTAGTTTACATGTACGTCTCCATATTCATAAATAAATATAGTGTACATATTACTAATAACATCCACTTTTTGTCCTCGATGAAATGCCAAAAATACCCCTATTCTTTTTGCAATTGTAAATGGGTCCCTCAAAACGGTGAGCGGCGGCATCACCAATAAAGCCACGTTTTGGTTGGAACTTGGTGGCTTCTAGCAGCACACAGCATTGGATGCCTTAAAAAAGAAAAAGTCAAAATTACTAAAATTGTTCTCTTTTACGAATTTACGGGTTTATTACATGCAAGAAACTATAATTAATAAGAAAGTTTGTTGTTTGACAAGAGACCTTTCTATTCTTAAAAGTAGATTAAAATAGTCATGACTCTTTCTTTTCAATTAAGATAAAGTAAAGTAAAGATTTAATTTTATATTTTACTACTTAATCATGATTATTTTATATATAATTTTATTATTTGAGTGTTTTACACATTTTATTATAAAATAAGAAAAATTAATTTATATGTATACATATATTTTAATTTTTGAGAAAGTAATAATTTCGAATTTTTTAAATGATGTTTTGTTTTGTTAAATGACACGTCATTACATTAAGTTTTATATACATTTAACAAAACTTTAAAATGTGCACAATTTGGAAAGTTTATTGGTAATATGTATAGAAACAAATTCAACGAAAATTATGTAGTAGAATTATAATCAATTCTTAAAAATTAATTTTGTTATTTATATTTTTAATAATATTTTTATATAATTAATAAATACTGGAATATCGATATATCAAAATACACCGTGATGCTTAATGTGAACTTTTTATTAAAAATAAATAAATTTGTTTATAAAATTATTCATCAGTTTATTAATTTAATTTTATGTGTAATACATTTTTTTTAAAATATATTAAAAAGATACTCAAGATGCATAATATTATAATGCACTAGTTAAATTAATATTTGTAAAAAACTAAGTGCAATGGATAAACACTTTTAATTTACTAGAATATTTTGTCGTGCCAAAAATTGATTGCATGTAAACATTCAGTTATATATCTAGATGTTGAATGTTTGCTTTTCTATTTTGTATTATGTCTTGTATAACCTCTTTGAAGTTTATATATACTCTTTGAAGTTTATATATAGAATTTCTGGACTAATATTTAGTTTTTCTTTTTTTGTCAAAGTTGTTCTCTGTTTTCTTCATATCAAAATTCTGATAAAGAAACAGGCAAAACCATGTTTATTATCAACCAATCATTATGAGAAAAAAATAATAAAGAACTTTAGGGTTGCTATAGTGAGCATATTCTCTAACACTCAAGACCTCTTATCATATATCATCAACTATTGAAAAATAAGAATTACATAGAATCTATTATAAAAATTTTAGGGAAACCTAACCATAAATTAAACTTAATCATGATTTTAAGATGGTTTTTATGAGTTTAATTTTCCTTCTTCCACTAATTTTTGTCGACCCAAAAAATTGGATCTTTCCTATTTTTAATCTTTCCTCAATTCACTTAAATTAGTAAGATCAAAATAACTTTTAATAATTGGAGTTTTCTTAACTAAACTTGTCTAGATATTTATATGTTAAAGTCAAAACGTTCAATCGAATATTAAATTCTTACCATTGATATAAAATAATATATATATATATATATATATATATATATATATAATATGATATATACTATAATATAATATAGTATAATATAGAACTTGAATAATTTAGAGTGCGTTTGTTTCCTCATAATAATGTTTAAGCATATTAAAAAAAATGAAAATGCGAAAAACAAAAGAATATATTTGTAGTTAAGTTTTGTGCTTTGTAAGGAGGATTTGCGAAATTATACTTTTAACTTAATTAATTATGTATATAAATAATAATAAAATGTTTATGAAATAATTGATTAAAAATATTATTAATTATATTTATATTTGTAATATTCTTCCGTCTTTATTTTCGTCACAGATCTTAATAATTATAGTATAAATATTGTATTATCATATACTTTGATTTATAATAAAATAAATAATCAAACTAATAAATAAAAAAATGATTTAATTTTTTATTAATATACATTTCTATATTATAAAAATTATAATTAAAATAATTCATAATATAAAATAAATTAATTTAACATTTTATCAATATATATGTTATAGTCAAATAAATAGTTTAAAAAACTTTAAAATAATGAATAAAATTAAATTAACTAATTTAAATTTGGATATTTTGCAAAGTAATTCATTTATATTATTTTGAAATATAATTTTTTTAATTAAAAATTAATAATATTTTTTAGTTTAATTTTAAATTTATTTTAATTCTAATTTATATTTCATACATTATTTTTTAAATATATAGAAAATTTTAATATATTACATTAATCAAATCCTTTCTTTTAATTTAAATAACTTGATTCTCCACTATCTTTCTCTTTCCTTTTTTTTTTCACTCTCCTCTAATCTAAATAAAACATTACTAAATTATAAAAAAGATATATAAAAATTATAACGAACTAAAGGACTAAATCCATAGAGAAATATCTCCCTTCACAATTTATTCCAACCTAATTGGAAACCTCTTTTAAGTCACTACATAGATCAATATAAAACTACAAAATCTAAACTTGTATATGAAACAGAGGTTATAATTTAGTCAAATTAATTAACAGGAGAATATTAGAATATCGTGTAAAAGAAAAAGAAAATACCCCAACAGTGACTTTTAAGAGTTTTCACAAACCTAAAAAGTGTAAGCTGTTTCAAAAAGAGAGAAAGAAACTTGTTTCAAATAGAATGAATGGCATTTGCAAAATAATTAAAAAAAAAACAAAGTTAAAGAAAAGGAAAACAAATGTGACATACCTGTGTCAATTATGAAAAAAATAAAATATTGATACAAGTGAACAGTAATAATTGCGTTATATCCCTCAATTTTAGTAGTTTCAAGGTAATTATGTGATTTTTTTTCTTATATTTTTTAGCTTTGTTTATGTCCATTTATTTCAGTTGAGTTTTTAAAAAAAGAAAGCACTTGGATTAGTTAAGATTTTCTATAGTTTACAGAGGAAAAAAAATAAGTTTCTTCGTGACTCCACACACATGTGATGTACATAGAGTTGAGGTAATAAAGTGTTGAGAGTGCTTCTTTTTCTAGCTCAGAAGTAATTCTTAGAATACCTCCAAAATTTACAAAACAAATAAAAATATTTTTACTTTACTATGAAGATCATTTTGTCTTATATCCTAATTCTTCAAAATTCATATCCTTTAACTCTCATTGCGTGCGTTACCTTCAAGATTCGAGCTGCAATTTCGTTAGTCAATTCTTTCTTTAATAGTTGATTAGCATTTTATTTTATAATTATTTGAGATTTGCATAATTTATTATAAGATCTGTAGTATATTTGAAAAGATTTTTTAAAATATGCGATTTTGAAATAATTTTTTTTTGAATTTTTTATATTGCGAAACTATCATACGAATTTGTATAAATTCCAACCCACCCCACTTATCTCGAATGACGTTCGCCTTCTGTTACTCCACTTCGCAGTTACAGTTCTACTGTTCTGCCCCCGACGCACGGCAGCATCCACACTAGGACGCACAATCTTAAACCACCACCATCTCACCTTTCGTCTCCACCTCCGTTACGTACTCCATCATTTATTGTTTTATTATTTTTCAAACTAAAAGACACTATGATAATTTAAAGACACTATGATAATTTAATGAAGGTCAAATGTTGATTTATTGTTTTATTTTATTTTGGATTTAGCACCTGACATAGCCCATAGCTTTAAACTGAAATTTGTTGGGCAATTATACCCCTTTTTTAATCTGTACTTTCATAATTGGATGAAAAGATCAAATTGTTCCATCTATTTCTCTCAATCTACACCCCATCATCGTGACTATCATTCCCATTATCGCTGCTGTACTATCACCTATGCAGAAGAAAAAAAATAGTTAAGAAAATTTTGTTTTAGAAAGTTCTTTTTAAAATATGTTTTAAAATTTTATTTTGAAAAACGTTTTAGAAAAATTATTTTGAAAATTTTATTTTAAAAAGTATGTTCTAAAATATATTTCATAATTTTTAAAAAGTTTTTTTTTGGAAAAACTTTTAATATGAAACATTGTGAATCAAGAGTCCGTTAATCCATGACGCTCGGTTTGGATTCTCAAGGACCCACTATCCATTATCTCTCCATCATCATTTGTGTGATTAGCCAAGTTTTTTCTTTCAAATTTCTGTTTATTCAACTAAATTCTGTTAATTTTTTGCACTTAATGTCCCTGTTTGGATTGATTAGGAAATTCTATTTTTAATTTTGATCCGACAAGTCAATCAATCCTTTTTTATTTCCAAAATTAGGATAAATATTTTTATTAAATTATTTATCTTAATATAATTACTTTGGCTATACTAATTTATGAAATTGATAGTAGAATTAAAGTATTTAATTTTTTTTTTCATTTAAGGAACTAAGATTGAGTAAATCTATGGATTTACAATTGCGTAATTCTGATTGAATGGGAACGGATAATGATGGCATGTTAGAAAGTCAAATGTGATTAAACAATGAGAATTTTATTTATTCTATTTGTATCATTATTAATTTGCTCACGTTTAAAGCCATTTTTTGTTTACTTTTCTCTTTTACTTTTTTTTTTGCATTATTTTTAAAATTTGGTAAACTTTTAGTTTTTAATATTGGTATTCTACAAATTAGAGTTATATAATTACCTAATTATGTTATACATATCTATAAATGACTCTTCTTTTTACTAAATTATCTTAAAAAATATCTATAAATGATATGGGTCAAGTCAGGTGAGTTTGACATTTAATTTAAATGTTAATTTTAATCAATGAAGACCTAAAATAAATGAGACAAAACTAGGTCGATTAAACTTTACAATCCAATCAATTTTACCACAGAATAAAAGTAGGATAAAACTTAAACTAATCTATATTTTATAAATATATATCTTAAATGATATCATGTTATATAAAATGTTCTTTATTAAATAAAATAATTTTATTGTAAATATAAGTAGTTAAAAAGAATTATATTTTTAAGAGAATATTAAGATAACATTAGATTGAGATAGTCCGAAATGTAATCAGAATCTGGTTCTGAGAACATAATCGAATCTTTTTTTTTTTTTTTTAAATTCAAACTTGTTCAAATTAACTTTGAGTTAGTCCGGACTACTTGATTTGATTCATTTATTAAAATCTAAAATAAAAGAATAATGAGAATAGTAAATACAAAATTACATTTAGGCTTCCTTGGGTAAGAATAAATGTATTTAGATAAAGTGATATAATTTTAGACTACTTTTGGTAAGAATGGCTCAATTTAGAGCCAGAGGAAAAATGAATAAAGTCAAGTCAATTATTAGATGAAATAATTAATTAAAATTAAGAAATAATCAATTTTAAAGAGGGAAAAATTAATTGAAAAAAGATGGACTTCATAACTACCAACAAAAGTGAATGATTAAACTTTTAAAATATAATTAATATTAAAGCCAATGTTGAAAATGCCATTTTTAAAAAAAGAAGCTGCTTGATTTGGAGGCAACACATCTTAAATACAAAAAAATTAATACAATGTTTTATTATAGTAACACAAATGCACACAATAGATATACTTATGTGTGTATATAATATTACATAACCTACGAAAAAAAAGCATATCTCGTGAATTTTCAATGCAGAAAATGGTTATGATCTCTAAATATCTAGAATAATTACAAAGTTAAACTTTAACTAATGTATAAGTTTGACTTACTTGTTGTGGTAGTATGATCTTGTCATTTTGGGAATCATGCATTTATTATTGAATGTAACTGTAGCACTAATTCATTTTGTCATATATATATATATATATATATATATATATATATATATATATATATATATATATATATATATATATATATATATATATATATATATATATATATATATATACATGATTATATTTATTTTGTATTAGTATATAATATTGTAAGTGTGTTATATTTATTACAAATATAAATGATTCAACATGATGAGGTAAGGACACCTCATATTTAAAATGACTTAAAATAAATAATTTTAGAATGGTAAACGTTTTATTCTCCTTACCTGTTTTTCAAATATTTTTTATGGTGATTTTTTTCTTCTCAAATGAGTGCAAAAGTTCATGATTGGACATAAATACTTATATCTAGAGCAATAAATGACCATGTGACACTTGTCACTTGATCTTTAAAATGCGGTGACTTCTATAGATCACAGGCTATGTGTCATGCTCACACTTTAACTAATATTAAGAGGGAGAATAGTGTTCTCTCTTTTAGTGTTAGTTTCCTATACAAATATCTCTTCTGAAGCGGTACAATTGATGGTGGTGGTACGATGCGGTCGTGTCCTGGATACCTTGGATGTCCTGGAGGATAACCATGAACATCGTAGCAAGTTTTGATTGTGTGACTGGAGAGTCATAGAAGGTATATGTTTTAATAGATGAGTTCCTCTTATTGTAGGTCAAAGAACTTCTGCCCCCGTTAAGCGATCCTACCCTTGCAGAAAACCCACCACCGCGACCTCAACCAAAATGTGGGTGGCGATTGTCGGAAGAGTTAAAGAGAAAATTAAATTGAATAGGTAAAATATCATGTTGAAGGAGATTATGTTGTCGCTCATGTTGGATTACCATAGAGAAAACACGATTGGAAGATGGAAGTAGGTCCATTAAAAGTACTTGTGAACACACAACAACAAATCATTATCAAGCACTACATTTAATTGTCATTCCAAGGTTCTTAGTGCTTTGTATCCGCTTGTCAAATGAGGAAGTTGATTTAATCTCTTAATGAGGAAGTTGATTTAATCTCTTAATGATTTTCTAAAGAGGCTGAAATTGCAAGGGTGTTAGAATGAAGACCATCTATGTTAATGTGAAGTGTGACCACTTCATGGGGTTAAAGAGCTTGACTCCAAAAACATTCATGAAAGAAACAAAACATAAGGGCCATGTTGAATGTGTTAGATATTTTAAAGTATGTTTTTTTATGTAAGTTGCATGCGTGAATTGTTTATGCTACATATCAAATATAATTTTGGTTCAAAGATTTTCTACCATGTAATTCTTGATATAATGCAATGAACTTTTTACAATTTAATGATTCAAATCGCAAGATACCGTTATTTATGCATATAATGTTTGAGTTTTTCTTGGACCATTGATTTGTACTTAACAAGTTGAAAATGACGGGAGATTATTAAATATTTTCAAATGTTAAATGTCCACGTGCCATGTTAACAAATACGCTTAATTTGTTTTCAGTGGTTTCCAAAGCAGTTAATCAATTTTTTGGAAGTTTCAAATCGTTTGTTAAAGGTTTGAATGTTTTATCTTTTTTATTTTTATACAAACAACTCAAAAAAATTAACAGGAAGAAAAACTTTGAAACTTCGTCGTATCTTGAAGAAAATTTACTCACTCATGAAATGTAGAGGACAAGTATTTCTTTAGGAAAGTGACATTAGTTACAAGCTTTGATGTCATCATTATCTTGCTGTATTAACAATCCATCATTTGAATTCTTCATTAACACATACACACACATCTATATATACATATGTGTATGTGTACATATATATATATATATATATATATATATATATATATATATATGTATATATATATATATATATATATATATATATATATATATATATATATATATATATATATATATATATATATATATATATATCATTCATGAAATTTCCAAATAGAAGCGAATTAACCAAACAAGCGTCAATCAATTTATTAAGTTCCTCACCCACGTCGAAGCATATATATGTGAAAATTTTAGTCTTTTATCACTTGAATTAAGTAAAAACAAGAGATTCTTCAAAATAAAGTAAACTAAGCAAGAATTCCGATTAAAGAACAAAACTAAATTCTCAATAAGCATTCAAAAACAATTTCTAAATAGAAATAAAAATTAGAAAGACAAGACTGTCAAGTGCAGTCCATTACAGAAATTGAAGAACAAAACTAAATTGCATACAACCTCTGATTTTAATGTGAAATCACAAGAGAATCAATCTAAAAAAGTTTAACCTTCCATGTCAAGACAAAAAAAAAAAATTACAAGAAAAGAAGAAAACAAATAAGAAAATGGCATAGCTAGGGTTTTTATGAGTCAAGGAATGTTGGAGTGTAGAGTCTAAGATTCCTCCTTTTCATGGCTAGTATCCATGTATAAATTTATTTTCCTCAAAAAATTCAGAATTAGATTCTATTTTAGATATTGTTTACAGTTATTTTTCTCAATTGTTTGTTTTTAGTTTTGTTAATATTTCTATTTATACTTTTCTTTGGATATTTTGTTACTAAGATTTTATTATCCATTTTTTTTTTTCGTATTTTGTTTCCACTGATTTGTTAGATATTTTGTTTCCAATCCATTTGTTGTAAACAAAAGTTAGATTGTCTATTGCATTTAAAATTATGAGTTTTGATAATAATTACAATTAAAGCCTAAATAAAACTAATGAAGTAAATTCCAATTAAAATAGTGAATTTATTCACAATCATAGTTTAAGAAGATTAAGATTAAATGTTCTAAGTGCGAGAAATTTTGTGTTGATCAAATACTTTCACACTTACTCTTTTGCACTCTAGAGACAAAACATCTTGGAACTCAAAAATGAAGAAAAGAAAACAATGTAAATACAAACTACATGATTAACAAAAGATCCTAGGAATGTATAGGAGTAGGCAAAGTACAATCTCTAAGAAATTAAGAAATAAAAAGAATGTAAACGAAATTCCTGTATTTTAGTCAGCAAGAAGATAACTCAAACCAAGGGGTGAATAAAAAAAATGAAAAAAACTTTTCAAGAAAAATTGTATACACATTTGAAGTACTTATGCAAGCAAACACTAACAAGAATCTATAATATTCACAAATTAAATAACATGCACACAAAGATCATTAGAACTTGATATGGGATGTAACGGGAATAATATAAAGATAAGTAAAAGAAGTGATAAGGTGGTTTCTTGGTCTATGAGTCTCTCAATCTCATCTCTCTCACTTTGTACATTGTCCCTCATTCATTCTCTCACTACTTTAGATCTTCACTAGTACAAAAAACACATTCTATAACAAGATAAGATGTTAATTAAAACAAAACAAATGTAAACAAAAATGCGGTGGCATTTTGTAAATATTGGAAGATATATTACATTGGTTCTTTCTCAACCAATGTAATATACATCATACTACATCGGTTCACACTAGTAACTGATATAGAAAATATTGGAAAAAAAACTATTCAAAATTAAATTTGACTTTGCAAATATTACATCGGTTGAGTGACTCAACCGATGTAATAGAGGGTATATACTACATCGGTTGAGTCTCGCAATCGATGTAGTATGTTGGACGAGGCACGCTTGGTAAAAACTAGGGAAAATTGGGGGAAAATTAGGGAAATATTACATTGATTATTTCAATAACCGATGTAATATCTCCTATTTTAACACTCTCCATTTCACTTTCCCCTTTCACTGGTTTGTGTTCGCGTAAAGTTTCTCAAGCTTTTGTGCCTTTGTTCACTCCATTTTTTGTGCTCGAAGTTGTTTGATGCCTCCATTTCATTCACGATTTCGTGTGGTGCCGTTTTTTCTTTTGACTGGTTTTTATCTACATTTCACGTGGTGTGACTTTCTCTTCTCACTAGTTTTCATTTGCATCTTTATGTTCACTCTAAGATTCATTTGGCTCCACTTTTGGCTTCTTCTACGCACGTTTGGTGTGCCACTTTTTTACATTGCAGGTTTTTAAGGATGTTATACACTTGATGTGTGAGCCTTTCTCCGTCACCATGAATGCTTGGTTCGACACCCCTTGTCGCTTCTCTTTGCAAGAGGTTAGCAATTTTGTAAACTTCATTAAAACTAGTTAGAAATTTATTTTTGACCCAAATTTTTATGAGCAACTTGATTTAGTGTATATTTGATACTAGATTTATTATATTGTATAGATTTATCATAGATTCAGGGTTTCAAAAATTTAGGACGAAAAAACTTCAAATGCCATAACTTTTGATAGAGAGCTCGGATTGAGACGCTCTGAAAATGAAAGTTTCTCAAAATGGTGCAATGAACCTCATGGGCAAAAGCCGAAGAGGATTCAAAATAAAAATTTTTCCAAAATTTCATTGTTTACTATTTGTTTTTTATTTTTTAGTATTTTTGACATCTTTTTTTTCTATTTCACCTATCTATACTTGTAAAAAAATTTTGAAAATTTCTGTGGTGTTTCATTGTATGGATTAGAGATTTTATCAAATAATTCTAGAAAATTCTAAACCTTTTTATTTTTAAAAATAGAGATATTACATCGGTTGGGAGCCACTACATCGGTTGTGGCTCCCAACTGATGTAATAGGGTAGATATTACATCAGTTGAGAGCCACAACCGATAAGTGCTCTTAGGATAGGTATTTTACGTCGATGATTTATTTATCAACTGATGTAGTATATGCACATACTACATCGGTTATAGAACTGATGTAGAAAGTCCAAAACTTTTTACATCGTCTGCATCCACACTAGTTATGGAACTGATATAAAATGTCCTCCACAATCGATGTAGAAAGTGTTTTTTCTACTAGTGCTTGTTTCTCATCAATCCCAGTGTCTCTCATCTCTCTGTCTCCCTCGTTTGTGGCTAGGTTTCATCATTTTTTTGTTAAATTTTTATACCATACCCACTTAAGGGTTTTACCATTGTCACTAACGAAAGTGGAAAGGAATCGGGGTGTTAAACATGGTTCTTTCATCGATCTAGTATATGTTTTCTGTTATAGATAGTGTTAAGTTATTTGAATTTGCTTTTATTATATGAATTTAAGACTTAGCCTTTTCTCATTTAGGATTTGGTGTTCTTTAGTCTCGTGTCAGTCAATTTCCATGATATTATTGATTTGTAAAATAAATGCCAAAGTCATTAATGGTTTGGATTGCCCCCTTCTTCCCTTTATGGACACTTTACCACTTTTGGTGCTAATATGACTAGAAAAAAGTCATCTATTTCTGGTCATGCAATGCAACAAGCCTAATGCTATTATTATCTCCTACACCTAGCACTCCAGACATTACACTTACAAAGAAACTTAACATTTGGAATAGGGAGTCCAAACTGAATGCAGTCCCTTATTCAAAACAGATTGCTTAAAATATTGTTTTATTCCTCTTACACAACAGAAAAGTTTTTACATAACATAGCAACATGGGTTTCACCCCTGAAATTTATTTGACTTTCATAAATATATGTGAATTGCATTTTTAAAATTGTATAGATAATAATGTCTTGTCAGAACTCATAATTTCTAGTTTGATACCTTCCTCCCTTCCAGAACCTGGAGAGAATATCTGCAGGAGATTGCTATGACAAAAATAGGCAATGTTTTAGTGATAATGTTTGAGGTTAGGACAACACAAAAACTGATCCAAAATAAGATAACTCATAAGATATATTATAAAAAATGCAGTCATTATTATAGAGCTCTGGCAACTGCATTAAAAAATAGGACCAGGAGCAATCAACCATGAGAAGATACAAAATTTACCAAACTCTGGAGGTAAAAGTTATGGGATTTTCAGACAACCTCATAACGTAAAGTCTATAATCTAATAATCTTGACCACCTAATGTTTTCTTTTAATTCTTACAAAGTCTATAATCTAATAATTGATTTTGAATTATATAATTCACAATGTATTTTTATATTATATAATATAGAAATATATTTCAAATTATATAATTCAATATATTTTTAAATTTAAAAGTACATTCTAAATTATGTAATCTTATTAAAACAAGAAAAATATAAGAAGGAAGAATTACTTTATCTAAAATATTAGATTCTGATTCTTTCCCATGATATATTATATCAAACACAACTCCATTTAATCATTATTATGTAATAATTTTTTTTATTAACTATAACAAATGATCAGATTGTAATCTTGCATTTGATGATGATGAGTGAATGTCACATGGAAGTTAAAATCTTAAGTATAGTAATTAAGTAAATGATAATTTCAAATAAGTTTTTTTATGATAAATTTTATTCTTAACTTATTATTTTCAGACAAAGAGACCATCTAAGAGTCTTAGTTATAAGACAGTCTAATCAAATTATGTGCTAATAATAATAAAAGAATAAAGATTGATTCTGGAATTGATTATCAACATGAATTTAAATTTAGACGGTCAAATTTATATGGTCAAATTTTGACTACATAATTAAATTTGAACTAAATGGTCAAATCTTGATTAGACATTCAAACATAAATGAACAACCTTAGACTAGATAGTTAATACTTTAGTACATGATAAAAAAAAACAATTAAACAATAAAAAATTATTAGACCAGTTTGTGAAATGTATTAGACAATCCTACCAAAAATATTTAAATGATCTAAACAAAAATGACTTTCAATAAAATATCTTCTGTCTAAGAATATGAAATTATATAATAATAATAATAATAATAATAATAATAATAATAATTCAACAACAACAACAACAACAACAACAACAACAACAACAACAACAACAACAACAACAACAACAACAACAACAACAACAACAACAACAACAACAACAACAACAACAACAA
>Ga0209700_102506_pt1 | contig 36939 bp, 14 predicted proteins | sample SiratroredBW_FD_187528 | JGI IMG/M metagenome (GOLD analysis project Ga0209700, IMG submission 187528) | Root nodule microbial communities of legume samples collected from California, USA - Siratro red BW (SPAdes) (version 2) | ecosystem: Host-associated > Plants > Roots > Nodule | place: USA...
AAAAAAAAAAAAAAAAAAAAAAAGTCTCTACACACGTCTCTTCTGTTTCTCTCTCCAAAAAGTTTTATTAATTTTTTCAAAGTTGTTCTTCTCTTGTGTTTGTTGTTGGTGGTGTTGTGTTGTATTGGAATTCAAAGCTGTTCCTTCCAACCAGTTCAACAAAAAAATAACCTCTTCTCCTTCCAAAGTTATAATCTTTCTCCCACGTCTTTTCCAGATCCAACACTGTCAAACAGTTTTCTTCTTCTTCTCACTTTCTCTCTCTCCAATTTTTATCTCCCTAATTAACTATATTAATTAAATAAGTTGTGGGATTAGCATGATTGAGGAATTAAATTAGGGGGTGACTGTCCCAGTTCCCATTATGCCTTTTAACACTTTCCAACTAAGCAGCTTCATTTATGGGAAGAACAATGAATGATACTATTCCTAGTTACAAGTGCTACCTAAATATTGGTAACTTCTCCCATAATCTTATGTTTTTTCTGTTTTTCCTAGGTCACATGTTTCCCCATAAAAACCCTTCATTGCATTATCTTCACAGTTTTATATATGGTTAAAAAGCATTACAGATTACTGAATTTAAAAATATTTATTAAAAAAATAACTATGATTTTAGTTTTATATGAAATAATTTTGTATTTTAAGTTCTACCATGAGTTTGGTTATTTCATATTTTATACAAATTTGAGTATTATTTTAATGCGCGGTTAATATAATGATTTTTATATATTATCACTATAGATTATAGTTGATATAATAAGTTTTAAATTAAAGCATTTATTATAAAAGCTAATGGCTTTCTAATATTTGATTATGATTATGTGTGTATGATAAGATGACGTGTAAAAAATGCTTTTTTACAAACCTAATTAAACTGATATAGTTTTAAAATAATAACTAATTGTATTAAGAATATTCGTATGTTTAAATTAACGCGACATTGAAAAAACAATTAAAGTGTATAATCTAAATAAAGTTGTTCAGTTTTATAATAAAGATGATTTTAAAAAATTTAAGATCAATTTTTTAAAATTTAAGATGGATAAATAATTTTAATAAATTTTAATCTATTTTATCAATAAGTTTATTTTAAGTCTAACACAATTTTACAAAATTAACTTGTAAAGTAAAATTTGTATTCACTTATAATTTAAACCTAATTCAACCTTACAAAATTGAGTTATAAAGTGAAGTTTACATTTATTTATAAATTGAAAGATATTTTTTTTAATCAATGTAGAAATTCTAACATATTTCAAGTATTAAGATACATTTTAGATATAAATTATGAAAATATATTTTTATTTCAATTTATTTATTATGAGTTTTATTCAAAATAGTCATGAATAATGATATATAAAACCATAAATAATGTATATTATATTGTATTGTTGACAAATGTAAATGATTTATAATATGCTAGGTTTTGAAATGTTTCTCAAATTTCAGATTTTGATTTTTTTTGTTTTAAAATATAATTAAAAAATAAGAATATAAATTAAGCTCAAGTTTTTCAGCGCATGGAATCACTCTTAATATGCGAATACAAGATACTTAATTAGCAATACATATATATTAAATACTTTCTAAATTCATATTATTTATAATTTTGAATTATATCGTGTCATAGATTATACCTATATTTTTCTTTTCTCTCTCATTATTATGGAAAGTAATAATTTTCTTTGTGTTCACTTTCCACCTTCCAAATATCGAAAGCACTTTTACTTTATTGGTTGGTGCTATTTGGAATGAAAAAAATAATGCATTCAGGGTAAGAAGTGAAAAGACACTATTAACTTTTAACATTATGAGATGTTTCCTCGGAAAATAAATAATAATAATAATAAATGCAAGTTGAAATTAGTCAAACATGGGTGGTTTAATCATTGTATGAAACTCGTGAGTTAGGATGCTGACCAAATATTTTGCATTTCAATTTAAAAAGAAAATAAACAATGACTACTATTTCTCAATTATGCTTCCAAAAATCAAAATTGCACTTTTCCAACAACCTCACTTTCTTTTCTTCCTTTTAAGGGTTGAAAGAGATGAACCATAATCAAAGAGAATGAGAAGGGAAATTAAGATACCCAAAATGGTGCACAAAGCTTCCCTAAGTTACCATGGATGTGTTTCCACTCATGTTTATTTTCTCCATTTGGTTATTTTCTTATGGAAAAAAATGATGAAGAGTTTGGTTCACAAGGAATGTGGGGGACCAAAAAATTTAGGCCATCCAAATAGGGGAACGGTCCATCTTCACCTACAAATCATTGGCCATTCTTTTACTATCAAACAAATGTTGTGATCCTTTTCTTAGCTCATATGTGTCGTGCAAAGCTCCAAACAAAAACACACTTCTCAAAATATCCAATTCCATTCTCTTCAACTCACATGTAATGTGTCCATATGCTTCTTTCATCAATTGCCAAAACCATAGAGGAACAACCACACACAAAATTAGGAAAATTATAAAGTATATTATCATCACATGGTTAATTCACATCAAAACATTTCATATTTGTTACTATTTTAATTTTTTATAAAGATTAAAACTACATCAGTTTAAGTAATAAATGGTGCTTCCAATATCTACAAATCTTGTATGTTGTTTGGTCATGTTTTTGTATTGCAATTGAAATTTCACCTAAATTAGTGAATTAATAAAAATATTTTTTTCATTTTAGTGTAATTTTTTTCAAATTTTTCAAAATGGAATTTTTTTTCACAATTTTGATTTTAGTTCAAAAAAAAAATAAATGAAAATTGTATCATGATAGAACAATTTCAAACTATTTGTATTAAAATTATGATTCTAGATTAAATAAAATCATGTCATGATAATATAATTTTTTTGTAATGAAATCATGTCAACTTAACATAATTTTACCCCTAAGAGACAGTTGATTAAGAAAATTTTATAAAAAAAATTGCAATACAATAAAATAAAATTAAAAAAAAAAACTAATGATAAAAGATTCTATCAAATATTATCAAAATATAAAATTTCATTTTATTTATTGAAAAAGATATATAATGTGTATCATTATAATAAAACTCAGACTTTTTTCTTGAGAATTGTTTTGGTTTGAATCTATTCCAATATTTGAAATTGGTGAAAATGAGATTTAAGCCTAAAAGAATATATACTCATTGATAGCAAAGTTTGGGCAATGAGGTGTTTGCAAGGGTCGCTAATGGAAACCTAATGTAACAAGAAACCTCAAAGCTAACCTCACTTTTTCATCAAGTCAATGAGAATGTTTCATTTCGCAAGGAAAATTTTAAAACGTGCTTCTCAAGTTATTTTAGGACGTGTTTGTTTAGTTTAATTCCCGTAAAGTAATTATTTATTCTCATAAATGCTTTCAAATTTTGATAAAACTAAGCAATTACTTTACCAGATTAAATTAAACTAAATAGACAATTAGTCTATGACTTATTTTATTCATTTATTAGTTTGTCTAGTCAAAGTGAAAAACATTTAATATACATTGCAGTCTTTTCCATGGATGACTTGAAATAGCATCTTGTTTATTATTGTTATTATTTAGCCTATTATTTTAATAAAAAATAATTATTATTTTCACTTTTAATATTGAAGTGTTATTTTAATTCTAATAAAAACATTCTAACTTTAATAAAAAAATAAAATTAATTAATAAATATAAAGTCATACTAAAAATATGTGTCTACAAAATAAAAAGTAATTATTATTTTAATATGTGTGTGTATATATATATATATATATATATATATATATATATATATATATATATGTGTGTGTGTTTTATTATGCCATTAAACTGTTACTTTTATTAAATAGTTTAAATTTAATTAAACAATTTAACATTTTTAGTTAAATTTGAGTTTCATTTACCTTATCGACAAATTCTTTAAACAATTTTAACACAATGGTGCTTATTTAAGCATTTTATATTTTTCTCCTTAAAAATTTAATTTAAGACAATCTAGTTTCATATTTCTATATTGTGAGTCAACAAAAGAAAAGTAAAAGGGAAGAAAATCTCTACCACGCATGCAGATTTTTATTGAAGAACTAAGAATTTATTAGATGAAAAGAAATGTTTTGGTTTTTGGTCTTTTGATAAGAAAATAATGGCTTCATACAAGATACACAATCACAAAACCACTCTTACTTTAAGACCCACATAACATAAACATTCTAATATCACACATGGATTGAGTATGCATCATGTAAGGATTTCAAAATCAACTCATGGATTTTGTGAAATTTTGGCTAAAATGTATTTTGTATTAAATTAGTTTTGACTTTTTTTACTTTTAAAAGATTAATTTTTATTATATATTCTTAAATTTAAATCAATGTTATAATTTCTAATATAGTTTTTATTATTATTTATTTAATAACCGATTCTGAACTACTTTTTCTATTATATAAAGACTTTAAATTTGTTTGGTTAAGCAAATATAAATCATTTCGAGAAGACAAGTTGGCGTTGTTTGATAAATTTCTCTGTATTGCTTATTTATTTTATTTTAATTAAATAGCTTTAAGATTTACCTTTTTTTATTTTCACCTATTTAATTTTCTATAAATCATAAGTATTATTCTAGATGACAAAACGGATGATTTAACCGGTGTTCTAAATTAACTTTGATTTTTTTTTTTTTGGGTTTTATTTTATCCTATATTGAAATAATGGGTTAATGAGTCATTGTGGTCCGTTTTATAAAAGTAAAAAAAAAATAAAAAAATTTAAGTCATATTTAAATCTAATAATTTATATGTAAATTACGTAATACATGTTGAAAAAAATATTTTTTTTTCAAAAATATAATTGTTAATTTATAAAAATTGATTAAAACATAAGTTTATGGATTGGACCCACCTAAGCGCATTTCAGCGCATGCTTTTCGAGATTATCTTTAATATAAATTTATTTTGACAATACCTGCTGTCACCATTTTATTTTTATTCCTTGTACAAGTTATGATGCTCATTATTGTTAATTAGACATACTAATCACTAAATGCATTATCATAACAATTAAACATCACGAATTTAATTATTATAAAATAATTCATATAATAAAAAGTTCATGTTCGATCCATTATTATAAAATAATTCATATAATAAAAAGTTCATGTTCGATCCTATATATATATATGAAAAACCTTCTTTATCTTATTCTTAACAGTACTTTGTTCTTGGTTCTTGATATTACTTATCATGTAGCTAATTTATAACTTTTTCACTACACTAATACAAAAATCACTTTTTATAGCAATTTTGGAAGACATACAATAGTGATTATGACATACTACAGCGATTATTGTAATACATATAAGATATCATTACGATTCTTTAAAAATTGTTGTAAGAAATCTACCAGATTATCCAAACAAAGATAGTTTCACTCGAGGAGGAGATATTACGGCAGTTGTATCAAGCAATCGTCGTAATAGAGGGATACTACGGCGGTTATATCAAGCAGTTGCCGTAATAGAGGAATACTACAGCGGTTGCCTGATACAATCAATGTAGTATCTCTATTTTCTTAAAAAAAATCAGAATTTTTTAAAATTATTTGATAAATCTCTAATTCATACAAGAAAACACTATAATAAATTCTAGAATTTTTTGACCAGTATAGACATGTAAAATAGAAAAATAAAACATGTAAAAAAATACTAAAAAAATAAAAAAGAAATAGTAAACAATGAAATTTTGAAAATTTTTTTGAGTTCGAATCTGTTACATCATTTCGAACAACTTTCATTTTTGGAGCGTCTCAATCCGAACTCTCTATCAAAAGTTATGGTCATTTGAAATTTTTTCGCCCTAAATTTTTGCAACTCAAAATCTATGACAACTCTATACAACGTAAGAACTCTACCATCAAATATACACTAAATCAAGTTGTTCATAAAAAATTGGGTCAAAAACAAATTTATAATTATTTTTAATGAATTTTACAAAATTGCTAACCAACGATTCACAGTGGAGAAAATATCACGTATCAAGCGTATAACATCCTCAAAAACCTGCAATGTAAAAAAGTTATCAAACTACCTATGTCGAAAATGCTGAAGAAAGTAGATGAAAGCAACGAAGGAACCAACTAATTAAGCGAAAGTAAGAAGAGCGAAGAAGAACCAAAGAGAAGGGAGTTTTAAATTTTCAAAAAAAAAAAAATAAACAGGAGGAGGTACTACAGTGGTTGTGCTTAATAACCACTGTAATATCTTTCAACTTAATTTTAAAAATGGCACCGCGTTTTTGTTTAATGTGATTACATTTTAATCGTTGTTTTATCCCGCTTTAGAATGTGGTTTTTCTACTAGTGTTAATTCATCAAAACCCTTATCACTTTGCCATGCATCAGAGTTTTAAAAGGTTTTGGCCTAGTTTACGTGTATATTCTTTAGGACTACAATACAATGATCTGACACCACTTTGCATTTATTGTTTGTATCCCTATCACTCTTCCAACCATTCAGGTGACACTAAGGCTTTATTTAATCTATTTTTTCCAATACCATTTGCTCTACTACGTGTATTTTTGTCCAACTAAAGATAAATCTATCATCTTTGTACTCTAAATGAACTTGTTGAACCCTAACATTTTTTGTTTATTGCTTCCCTCCTAGTTTATTTCACTATTCTTTTGTGAATTAATAACAACATTAAAATCTTTCAACCTTAAGTCTATTGAGATAGTATCGTTAGGGTCAGTTACCGGATCCGAGATAAATTGACTTTAGATTCAACTCCTAAACGATGTGGGACTATTTAAAATATAAGATGAGGAAACGAGGTTCCCACAAAAATATTGTCCGCTTTGAAAGTCAGAATTCCGTTATGACTTTATTCTTAAAAGATGTATTAGTAAATTAACGGTTTATTTAGTTCTCATGACTGATTTGCTACTACAAATAGAATGAAATGACATACAATGAAAATTAAAAAAGTGAGGAATAAAATATTAATAATGAAAAACGAGAAAAATATAAATTATAAACTTTCTTTCCGTTCGACTAGAGATTTGAGCGAAAATGAATGTTTATATGCTTTATATAATTAATTTTATTAGTAATAAATTAATATTATATTTATATAACAGTCAAATAAATATAATTAATAATATAATATAATAATAATAATTTTAATAAGATTACAAAATAATAATAAAAGTAACAATAATAAAATTAAAAATTATAAAAGTAATAAAAATAATTTTATAAAAATAATAATTTAATTATATAATATACCATAATAATTACTAAATAATGATAAATTTAATAAATTTATAAAATAATATTAATAATAAATTTATAAAATAATAATAAAAATAAAATATTAATGATATTAATATTAGAAAGTAAGTATAATAATAAAATCATAAATAATAATTATAATAATAAAAATAATAAAATCAAATAATAATAAGAATAAAATTATAACAATAATGAAGATAAATTTATAAAATAATAATAATATTATTAACAATAATAATTTAAATTTTATTTTAAAATAATTAATAATCTAACTTCATCAATTAAAAATAATAATAATTTATTAATCACACTCAACTTCAATTATATTTAATTTTAAATTAATCTTAACGACAATTTCATCTACTAAAAAATTATTTTATCAATCACACACATTATATCAGTCATGTATTTTTATAAACTTTCCACTCAAATCTCATTATTTTTTTTTCTATTCTTAACAACTAAATTTTTCACACATTTTTATTTTAAATCAACTAAAATATATTCTCTTAAATTTATTCTTTAATCTAAACAAAACTTAAGAGAAGAAAATATATTTAAATTGATTTTAATTTTAATTCTTAAGCGGTATGAGATTATTACATATATCAAAGCAAGATAATTATTCAAAACATTTTACACTGAATGTATTTGGTCACGGTATCAAATTCTCTAATGATTTTTCTTTTTTTTTTGTTTGCTAAAACAGTTAGTAAACTAAGAAGTAAATAAAGTGCATGGTTAGAGGTGGTTAGTTTTGGTTCCACATTTAAAGATAAAATCGATGGAGAGAAGAACCACATTGGTTAATGAGGGCAATACAACCTGGAAAAGCAACTTAGGATCAGAAAAATGCGGAGCATTATGCTGCAACATTTATAAAGCTTGTTTTTGTTTATTTTGGTAACTTAGATCTCAAAACTGATTCAGCCTATCTTCTCAAGGACCAAAATTTGTCACTTTTCTTTTTTAAAAAAAAGACCATAAGATGGTGTGAGGACAACTTGTTACGTGACTAAATTAATATGGCATCATGCTAATTAATACCTAGCCCTTTATGAACTTTGTTTAATATTAATAGAACTGAATAACTTTCTTTTAAAATGTTTAACATGGTAATTGCTTTGGTATATGTCTCCATTAAGGAATTTTTAGGCCAAAAGTGTAAAAAACTCAGAGTAAATAGTAAATTTGTAAAAAGATAGAAAGTTTCTTTTGAAACAAACACACTATCTACTAAAAAATCATTTTCCATCGTTTTCTTCACTTTATTTTATTCCAATTAAACACTTTTATTTTACTCTAATTTTTTATCCCTTTCCATTTCTTATGTTTCTTCAACCCACAAAGATAAATAGGCATGTAAAATTATCTATTTAAAAATTGCACTTAAACAGAAACATTCTTTATTCAAAGCCATGTGGGTCGGTGATTATAGGTTAAGATATGAATGCTTGCGAAATAATTAAAAGGCTCGCTAGTTTCAGAATAATACACGTTCCACACACATTCAGATTCACATTTTTTTACTATCTTTTTGCACATTTCTTGAGGGGTAGGTATGGAATTTAAACTTTTTAAAAGTTCAGAGACAAGATTCTTGCTCATGGAAGAGGATGCGTGAAAAAAAACAATTAAGAAGTTATAACATATGAAACTCTCATGATAAATTTATAATATAATAATTTTAGATAAACTATTTTGTAATTTAAAATAAAATATTTGTGAGCCTTAATATTTTAACAAAATATAAATCTATATATAATATAACATTTTTAATCTAAACCAAAACCACACAAATCCTCTCAAACATCACAAGAGCTCTCTTATGGAAGGAAATGGAGTTAGTCTGAGAAATAGTCAAATCAAGTCTCTTATAATATTTTTTATTTCTAGACATAAATATTAAAAAATTATAAATAGAATTTCAACATGAAAATAAAGCTCGTTCACTCTAAGTTTCATTATCTTACTCTTTTTTATAATAATTTAATTTGCTTTTCTTCAAAGATAATAATTTAATTTTTTTTCATAATCTACATATTTATATCCATATATAATATTCCATATGTAATAATTAATTTATCTACAAATTTATATCTATATATAATATTTCGTAAATAAAATACATTTAAAACATTGTTTCCTGTTTCGTGTGAGGTTAATTCTCTAGTTGGATTAGGTTTAATGATTGACCTGTCTTATTTGTTTTCCTATTTACCTCTTAAAAAAAATCCCTAGTCGGAAAGGAAGTATAAGAATTAGGAATGTGGTTTTGTCAGTGCACATCTTATTTCTGTGCATGAACACTATTTTAATGTCCTTAAATTAATTGTTTATACTTATGTTCAAAGTGATGAAGAATGGAATCCTAAGTTTTTTGGGGCATTAGGGTAGTGTAATAACTTGACTTTGGTATCATGGTTAAACTCAAATATTAACTTGTTTTTGGTTGTGATTTTATGTTACAAGAGTTTCCAAACCAAAACTATGGATAAACTAAGGGCACTTGACACGAATTTGGATTCATTTTCTGCATAACTCTGCAAACCAGTACAACGAAGGTTTAAGTTAGCTTAGCATGCTTTTATAAGAAGCTGAAAAGTTTGATTTGATGTATTACAGTGGTAGATGATCCATACAAAATTTACTCACCAAAGTATTGTCGCATGGATGCAAAGTAGTTGTTTACTATTAAACAAAATAGACTTTTTATCTTTAATAACATATATTTCTATATATATGTGTGAATATAGTCATCAAATATTTATTCATATATAATTAATTTATTTATAAAAGTTGTATGTTGTTAAATCAAACAAAACAATGCCATTATCTTTAAGAGTTGATTTACAAGTGAAAATAAGATTAATCATCTGTTGTAATATTTTTTTCATTGACTAACAGTCTCTTTACAATATCAAATTTTCTATTTCAAATACAATTACTTTATATATATATATATATATATATATATATATATATATATATATATATATATATATATATATATATATATATATATATGAATGACACAAATATATGATTATATATAGGATATTGTATTACAGAGAGTAATTACTTCAAAATTTACTTATGACCATCAAAATTTTATATTATAGATCTTTAAAAATTCAATATTTTAGATTGTTTAAAAATTAAATATTTTGAGTCTTAACACTTAAATGGTTCGACCTTCATCAATCTTAGGCATCAACTATACCATACTTTTTAAATAACTCCTCAACATAACTCTATTAAGAATTCATATCAAGATTTAACCAAGTTCAAACTAAACTTTATACAAAACCTCTACAATTTTCTTTTTACCTTGAAGATTCATCTAAGAATGATTTAAGGATTAACCTAAGTGAGACCTACATTCTTTCATATTTTTAAAAATTTTAGTGTAATCTTCTCTTATAATAGATGATTCAAGAACATACCTAGAATCATCTAAAGAGTAAGGTTTTTCTTAAAATTAAGCTTGAGTAAAAAATCCTTTATGGAAGCAATCTTTATAAGGATTCCATTAATCATTAACTTTTCTAAAACAATATTTTTAGGTATATTAAAACGTATATATAAGTTCCTAATAAATCTGTGTAAGTGCGTTTCTTGTAAGACTGATGTGATGTTTAGTTGAGAGGGTTTACTCTTTAAAATGACGATTTTACAAAAATCAATCACTTTTGATTTAGGAGAGTTTAAATGATGGTAAGAGACGATTTGCGAGAATGGATGAAACTACCATCCTTCTCTAAGGTTGGTTGTTGAATCCTTTTTGAAGTTGAGGTATTTTACTTACATCAATTTTTTTATATTAAATTATTAAAAATTTAATAAATTAAATTTGGTAAAAAAGAATAAAAGCATAATAATAAATTTATTATTTAACTAAATACTTTACGTAATTAAATATTTTACATTTAATAAATTTATGTAACTATGAGTTTTTATAATAATATTAATTTAAATTTATACAAAATTAATAATCAAAATTATATTTGTTAATTAATTATAATAAAAATATATTTTAGTTTTATTACATAAAATTGTTAAATTAATCTTTTTAATCATTATTTTAAATTATTATATAAAATTATTTATGTATATTTTTTAATAAACAATTATTTAAAATTTATATTATTTTTTAAACTAATAATTTCTTAAAATTTACTATTTAGACATTTTGTGCTTGTTATTTTAGTTTTTATGTACAATAGTCAGTAAAATATTATTAGTAAATGGTTAAAAATATTATAATTTTTATTGATTAAATATTATTTAATTTTTTTCATGAAGAAACTTAAAAGAAATCTCAACAAAAACTCACCAAATATTTCTTATTATTTTTATTTTAATTAATGTTAATATAAAATTAATAAATGTAAAATAATTGTAATTAATTTTATTAATAATAATTTTAAAGTTATCAATAATAATAATAATAATAATAATAATAATAATTTTAATATTTAAACAAATATTTCACTTTTATTAACTGTATATGAACATAAATTTTATAGTAATAATAATAATAATTTATATTTATACTTACTTAATAATCAAAATTCTATTTATTAAATACTTGTTATAAGAACTATATTTCAAATTTTATTACATAAAATAACTAAACTAATATTTTTAATCATTAATTTAATTTATTATATAAATATAACTATGTATATTTTATAAGTATTTATATAAAATTAATATTATTTTAAAATAATAATTCATTAAAATTGATTATTTAATTAATTATATATTTTTTTTATGCTTTCAATTTGATTTTTGTAACTTTACTCCATTCATCAAACCTAATTAGCTCACAACTTCTTTATCAAATTTATAGATAATTCTTCAAGCTTTCCAAAGAGACCAAGTTTATCTCAAGCTTATATCTAAAACTCAAAATAATTGCATTGTACTAATGTTGTAGCTCATTGCCATATATTTCACCTTAATGCTCACATTTGTCCATGAGCTAAGCCGTATCAACTCTCAAATTCTTTATAATGAGTGTAAATATTTTTTCCAAAATTTTCATAGCAACCAATATCTTCAATTTCATTTCTAAAGCTCAAGATATATTTTCTTTACAAATCACCCTTAATATCTTCTTCTGTGTTCTCCATATCATTATGAGGTTTCATGCTGAAACGTCACTTGATCACAAGAAGAACTTTATACCATGTAAAATGTTATGCACATTTTCATGAAAGATTTGATAAACACAAAACTATGATAGGTTATTTTAGTAACAAAGTGTTGGCCAAATTTATTATATGTTTTGATTCCTAATGCTTAAAGATAATTAATTGTTGTTGATTATCACACCTTATCATTAAGTGATAAATATAAGAATATTTTTTAAATTTATTTCAGATATCAAATATTGGAAGTATTCCTCCATCCCTCACTAAGGTTATAAGAAAAATCCATGGTGATGATAAAATTGGTCAAAATAAGACTAATTATAGATATTAATATTTTAGGAATTTAACTTTGTCTATGTAATTTAAATACTTTTGGAGTACTTAAACTACTTATGTTATCTATTTGACATTTTTTTTTTTTACGAATTTGAAGTTCTCAATTATGGTTGGTTCTGAGTATTTTGAAGTACTAAAATATGTGGATATTGGAAACATTATTATTTAAATACAGTTATAAAATATATTTACTGTAGTTTCAACATACAATCTAAAATATTAATATAAAGTTACAATTATAATTGTCGTTATTTACACTATTTTTTATATATTTTTTATGATCTTTATTATTTACTATATCATTTAACTTCATATATAAAATTTTATATGTTACGAGGACAAAATATATGATGGCATTGGAATCCATCACATATGTATACAACAATAATGATACATGTTTACAATTATAATTGTCATTATTTACACTACGTTTTATATCTTTTATGATCTTTATCTAAAATAATTATAATAATATTATCATAATTATAAAATATACATTTTGCATCACTTAGTGAAGAAATTTATCCAAATAAGAGAAGAAGTGCGAGACTAAAAGATGCTGGTTTACAGTGGAATTAGACATATAGTTGCTATGTCATACGTGCTCAAGAATAGGTCATATGATTTTAAGTAATGCAGGAAATTAATTTCATGATGTAGAGATGATTAAATAAAAATAATAATTAAAATTTAATCTTAAGATCTGAAACAGATATCTCTTTCAGTGAGGGTCGGAGAGTGATGAGGATTACTAGATAGACCTTCACATATTTATTGTATTTATTTCTTTGAAATTTTGTTTACATGGATTTAGACAATAATTTTATATTTTTACTGATAAAAAAAATTATTATATGTATGTTTTTCAAAATTTTCAAATACTTATTAAAGTTGAGATATACGAAAAATATGATAAGATGAAATGTATTATGATTAAGATCTTATCAACTCTTTGTAAATAAAATCTAATTGAACTTAATATACTATTTGTGCAAAAATTATTTATACAATATCCGATGAACATGTGACTTTTAAAAAATTATTACTAAAATCAATAAACTTACTATATATAATTACTTATTAAAATAGTGTACCAATATTTTGTATAAACAAGAAAGAAAATATAAAAAATAATAAACAGAGAAAAAAATTTACTCATATCTCGCGAAATGCTAATATGTTTAGTTCAAAATGATAATTAGAAATATTTTATAATATCATTGACTGGAATAGTTTACAAAAGTAACTCCACATTTTTTGTTTATCATCTCATCTGTGAGAAGAAAAATAAAATGTAAAAAGAGAATTTCATTTGTGAGAAGAAAAATAAAATGTAAAAAGAGAATGGTGAAAATCAAATCATATAATGTGTAAAGAGGAAGTGCAGTTGGATAATTTCAGAATTTTGATGAGGTTATCCTTTTATAGTACAATTAATTTCATGTATTCATTCATCAATGTGTTCCTATACATTTCTAAAGAATACAATTTTGAAGTTGGAGTTTGTGAGAGTAATAATATTATAGTTAAACTATATATAATTAATTAAAATTGTTTGGAGAGTTATTTTCTTACCAAGGATATGTTTGGATTTCATAGTAAATTTAAAAGAATAGATTTGAGATGAAAATAAATAAAAAAATATGTGTGTTTAGATTAAGGAAAAAATTATGAGAAACAAAAAAAAAGTTTATGAAAAATTATGGTATGTGATCGGTTTAATTGATAAAATAAAATAAAATAATTATTATTTATAATTATTATTTATGATATGATAATTATTTTTAGTTTTTAATATTAATATTATTAGTATTTTATTTTTATAATTATATTATTTTTATTATTATATTATTTTTATTATTATATTATTTTTATTATTATTTTATAAATTTATTATTAATATTTTAGTATTATTATTTTGTAATTTTTTTAAATTTATTATTATTTCGGTAATAATTATAATTATTATTTTATTATGTTACACTATATAATTAATTATATTTATTTTATTTTGATATATATATATATATAAATGTTAATATATTACAAATAAGAATTAATTATAAAAAAATAATTAAAATTATAACTTTCTTCTCAAATGTTCACAATAATGTGAAGAAAGTTTGTCACAAAAATTCATTCACCTTCTCATTTTATTTATTTACTTTTTATAAATAAGGTTTGGTACTTTATTTGCTTTCACTCAATTCATGCAAATTTATCCTTTGAAACGAGTGGTAAAGATGATAGTCTTTGAAATGATGATAAATTAGTCATTCTAAGTAATAAAGATATAGATCTTAATGTAGAATATCACTATATATATAAATGATAAAATTAATGGTAATAAATCATTAAATTATTTAGTTAGTCTTAATTACTTATTTTTCAAAAACTATTTGTTTATTTAATGAAACTTTTAATATTGTTTTAGATTCATTATGGATTTGCTATATATTGATGTTCTTAACTACTTGGTATTTACCACTATACAAAATATTCCATAAGAACAATTACATTATAAGCTTCATTTCACATATTTTTTTACATTTACTTATTTAAATGTTAAAGTGTTTACTAATGCTATTACTCAATACTACTTGTCATTTATTATTAGATGTTTACATGTTTCACATTTAAAGAAAATCATTAAAACTTGTTATAAGTATTTCCATGCGTTGGGTATTTAAGAGTGATCACCACCAATCACCATACTCCTATTTAATACTTGAAAAGTATACCAAACTTGGTCATTTGTATAGGTAGAAAAAGAAAGTTAAAGTGCTTTCCAATAGTCATCAAAGTTTTTAAAGATATTCTCCATTGCAAGACTTTAACATAGGAATATTAAAAAACACCATATATAAAGCACCCACTTTTAATATTAAAATTATATTTGTAATATATAATAAGTTAAAGAATAAGATTATAAATTTTATACAATAAATTTGTAAATGTTATACAGTAAAAAATTGTGACATTACATGGTGAATTAATTTTTTTATTAATATTTATATAATTGGAATTATTTCATCTTTTATTTATAATCTTTCTAATTTTCCTTTTCTATTTACTTTTTGTGTTAGAAATTTTCTAAATTTTATTTATTCTTGTTTATTTGTTTGATTTATTTTCAATCAATAAAATTAAATCAAAACCAACTTAATATAAATTTTTATTTTAATTTTATGTAAAAATTTCTACCTCCCACTTATCCAAATTCTTAAAATTTCGCACATTTACCTCATCCACGGCACAACCTAATAATTTAAAATTTTCTAAATTCTCCAATTTATATACACTTTTCATATTTCAATCACCAATTACCTCAAATATGAGATCATGATACTTTAATGCCAAGAGAGAGAAAATCATGTGAAAAAAATAAAAAATTAATATAAACTTTAATGTTCACTGTTTAGCATTTATATTAGGTTGAAAAGTTTTATTCTAAAAAAAATCACTTATTTGGAGTAAGGAACGAAATGCATTTGATAACAAAGTTGAATAAAGTAATTCAAAAATTTGCCTAATGCTACAAATAATCTATTCAAATAAAGATAAGTGACATTTTTTAGTTTTATAAAATACATATAAAAATTTTTCAACTATAAAAAGATTTAAGAAGTGTCAAACATGAACATAACAAGTTGAAAGAAAGAGTTGAACATCCATAAAGACAAGTTCTTGATTGTAAACTTCACTCCAAAGATATATCTAGGGTCACGAATACAAAACTATAATATCATAAAATGTGAAAAAAAAACAAAATAAAGACTTGAGTGGGGATATTAGTCTAAATAATATTTGAAACTAATCCTTAGAAATTAGCCATTAAGATAAGTATAATAATCATGAGGAACTTGTAATTGAAACCTAATTACTACTCATATAAATGTATTTTTATATAAAACAACAATTAACACAATTTTCAATTCAAACAAGTCTTGTTTTATTTTTAATTTCTCTCAACATCCTAATTGTGTTTCTTCAAACGAATTATGATAATTCATTTTATGGAGATAAGCTTGAGAAGGACATCATTAAAGATTTTATAAATGATGACTATGAAGAACTATAAATGATATTAGTAATAAAGAGGCACTAATAAAAGGTTGATACATGTAAGCGAAAGGTTGATACATATAAGCAAAGACAAATTCATATAAAAGGGAATTATAAAGAAAGAGATGTTCGGTTGTATAATATGAATACTTCTCAAACAATCCAATATACAGAAAAAGAAAAATTTTGACAGTAACTTCAAATTCAAATGGTGTCGTCATTTTAATAGTATAATCATTGGATAATCAAAATAAGTATATTAAGATGAAAATTGATACAACTGGAATAACATTTCTTTCTCTATTGCAAAAAACTATATTACTAACATATAGTGTGGATGATTATGTATGAATTGATAAAAACACTACAATGCTTGAGTAAGTTTTTCCAGGGTGTTTGACAAATACTTGGAGTAAAATACTTAACAAAATTTAATAACATTGACATTCAACACCTATTTCTAATGAGAGAGATGCTTTTTTTTTAGTATAATAGGTATCATAGATTATATGTATTAATAATGAAAAAGTTGTCCAACAACATAAAAGTATTGATTTTATTATGGTGATCATAATAAATCTATAATCATGCTTAAAGTAGTGACCTCACATAACCTTATGATTTTAAGATGATTTTTTTGTTACAAGTTCAAACAACCATATCAACATTTTTAATGAATCTCTCATGTTTAATGAAGTTTTGGAGGAACAAGTTCTAAGATTGAAATATATAATGAATAAGATCAAATATGACAAAAGATATTATTTACCTAATTGTATTTATCCTAATGTTCCAAAATGATAAAGGAAAAAACATTTAGTTAATATTAATAAGCGACAAGAAAAGATAAAAAAAAGATATGTAGTCTGTGTTTAAAGTGTTTTTAATTTTAATATACAACTATAAAAGGCCGTATGTTGCATACATATAACCAAACATATATTAGATATATATCATCTTGCATAAAACGATTGTAAAAGATGAATGTCTCATATATGACAGTAGTTTTGATTATTCTTACAAACATCTCAATAAAAATATCTCAACAAGTAAATATATAATAATTATTATATAAATCGCCTATTATAGTTATAAAAGATAATACTTATTCATAATAAATAATATTGCGTTCGACTTTAAGAATATATTTTAAGATTATTTTTAAGTATGATAGTAAAAAATAATCATTTTAAAAATATGATGTTATTAATTTATGTAATTTTGATGTTATCATTATTATGTAATATTAATTGTTTTTATCATTCTAATCAAAATTTAATCCAATTAAGCATACATTTTAGTTATTATTAAAAAATATTGTACATTTATAGTTCTTTCTTTTTTTCCTTAATTTTGTATTTTGAGCTGTGAAGCTTTAAGTAACAAAATCTAATATAGAATTCTTTGACTGGAATCAGATCATGTACTATTATTATGAGCAAGTCTACTCCCAACCTTCCTTATCCCAAGGTTTAGAAAATCTCCAAGAACATTAAGATTGTAAAATTTCATTGGTAACTGGATTTCATCATTAAAATTATACAAGTAGTATAATATTTGTATGAAATCTTAGATTAATTGGTCAAACAAGTCTTTGACCAAATCAAATTATGTTTTATTTGTGTGAGTCAAATATATCCACATATTTAAGTTTTATAATAAATAAAATTCTATAAATATATATCTTGTAATTATATATATATACTAAAAAAAACTCGGGGAAATTTGCAAAATTGTGAAAGTAAAATAAAAAAATTCATGGTATGCATGATAGTTTTTCCTTCCAACACACAGTAATGGACTAACCGCCGACACAGCGAGGTCCTCCTCCTGACCTGACATAGACTCGTACAAACAGCGCCATCTCTCTCGCACGTGCCGCACGTGCCCTCGCCGCAATCTAAATTCCGTTTTATTCCTCTATAATAATACCAGAGATCGCTGCCTAGGACCAAGAAAGAAAAGGCTCAGACCAGCTCGCGGCGAAACCCGACCCGAACCTCAGGATCCGAACCCGGATACTCTCACCAAATGGAGTCAATACTGGGTCGGGCTCTGGAGTACACTCTCAAGTACTGGCTCAAGTCCTTCTCCCGAGAACAGTTCAAGTTGCAGGGCCGCACCGTTCACCTCTCCAATTTAGGTACCTTCAAATCCAAATTCAAATCCAAATTTCCAATTCCAATTTCATTTCACCGACCTCGATTCGATTCACGCTCTCAGATATCGACGGCGACGCATTGCATTCCAGCGTCGGATTGCCGCCGGCGCTCAACGTTGCCACCGCCAAAGTCGGCAAACTAGAGATTACAGTTGAGTCGCTTACGGTAACTGATTATGTTTCACTTCTCCGCTGTGCTTCCGATCGTGAATTGTGATTTGCTGTTTGTTGCCTTTTTTGCAGCTTCCGTCTGTGAGCAATGTGCAAACGGAGCCAATCGTCGTGCATATTGATAAACTCGATCTGGTTCTCGAGGAGAATTCTGATTTTGATGCATCGCTTAGTTCGAACTGGTAAAGAAGGAAATGAGGCTGGTGATGATTTATGCTTTTGCTATTGTTTGTTTCACATTTTTTGCTTTTGTCGATTATTGCAGCTCCACGCCGTCGGCTGCCTCCGCCAAGGGAAGTGGTTACGGTTTCGCTGATAAGGTTTGAGCTTGATTCTGCTCTTTGTTTATCTAAGCATGAGTTCATATATCCGCATGCTGATAAAGGGTTGTTCGTAGACAAATCATGCTTTGGTTGATTTTGTAGTCAGTTTTAACAATGTTTGGGGGATTTGAATTTGGACAGCTATACTGTGGGGAAAGTTCTTAGTAACAAAGTAAAGATGTAGGCAAAGATAATTTATTGACTATAGGGAGAGATTACTAATTTTAGCCCATTATCGAGCCTAATAGAGGACAAGGAAGCAATGAAAGGTTGCAACCTTGCAATGCTGTTCAGGCTAATAATTTGCTCCTTTCTATTAGGTTTGAAATTCCTAGGCTGATCAATTGTCCATAAATGCAATTATCTTGTTTGAGTGTTACTAGTTCATACTGACTGGGGGCGATTGTCAGATTGCAGATGGCATGACTATACAAATTCAAACAGTTAATCTATTACTTGAAACTTGTGGTGGTTCTCGTCGCCAAGGGGGAGCAACGTGGTAAGTTCTTGATACCAGCCAGTGCTCTGAATCAGTGCTCTCTACTCAATATCTTCTTTTGCATATTTAATAATTTATGCTTTACCAACCCTATCAAGTTTTGACATTAGTGTCTGGTTCCCAGCTGTGATTGTTGCAATAGCTAAACTATGTTTCTTGCAATGGCGTTAAAATATATCGGGTGATTCAGTGGGGGCAGTCTTAATTGTTTAGCATAAACCTGATGGGTGATAGATTTTGCTGTGTTTGTCTCAAAGACTATTTATACATGAAACTGTGTGTGACTCAATTTGGTTCATCCTCAAATCTTTTTATAGCATCCCCATTCACTACCTCTGGTTGCAGGGCACCACCTATGGCATCTATCACCATACGCAACCTTTTGTTGTATACTACAAATGAAAACTGGCAGGTAATTATTTCGAAACTCAGGCTTTCTGATTCTACCTGCATATAGAACTTCATTGAAGAATTTTTCCTATCAGGTTGTAAATCTTAAGGAAGCGCGAGAATTCTCCACTAACAAGAAGTACATATATGTCTTCAAAGTAATATATCTTCCCCTTGACTAGTTTTAGTCTATCAGTATTAAATCTGTATTGGTGTGATTTTATGTCCTTTCACATCTCTCTTCTATATTATAGGTTTCATTTCATTATAAGATTAGCATTCTTTACAAAAAATATTTTGTGCTATATTCTAAATGTTGATGGTACCGTGTTGCTTATATGTGTATTACCATATAACAATTCTCACGTTTTTATGTGCTGCCCAGAAACTGGAATGGCAGTCTTTGTCTATTGATCTTTTACCTCATCCCGACATGTTCACAGAAGCTACACTAGACCTTTCTGAGGAGGGGTCAAACTTAAGGGATGATGATGGCGCAAAGCGTGTCTTCTTTGGAGGAGAGCGTTTCATAGAAGGAATATCAGGAGAAGCATTTGTAATTAATGCAGTTCCCCCTACATATTTTAATATTCTGTTTCATTACAGTATTTTGTGAATAATGAAATATAGCTTGACTTTATTATTACCAGATCACAATTCAGAGAACCGAGTTAAATAGTCCGCTTGGGCTTGAAGTTCAATTGCACATCAATGAAGCTGTTTGCCCTGCATTAAGTGAACCAGGTTAGTAAAAGAGCGTATTTTGGGTTTCTTGAATATTGAACTGATATACAAATGGCGAGATATGACATGGGACTGGTACAAATATGAGCAGGACTACGTGCACTTCTCCGCTTTATGACAGGAGTATATGTTTGCCTAAACAGGGGTGATGTTGATTCCAAGGTCAGCAAGTTTCACATTGTCTTAACTTTTCCCACCTTTGAGAACACCTCAGTAGTTTGTTAAGCACAATATTATCATATTTAATTTTTGGATTTCTCTAAATATGTGTGTAACTGTATCGTGACAGCGATCCACTGAAGCAGCTGGGCGTTCTCTTGTCTCAATTGTCGTCGATCATATATTTCTTTGTATTAAAGATACTGGTTTGTCTTTAGCATTGCACATAGTCTTTTTATGTTGATCTTTTTCTTCTTGAATTATTATTAAAATCCTAGCTTTAGGTATATCATTCCTAGCACAATGATCCAACTATTATCATTTATTTGCAGAATTCCAGCTTGAGCTTTTGATGCAGTCCCTCTTTTTTTCTCGGGTATGTCTTTTGATGATTTTTTTTTCTGAGACCATCTTACACTTTTGCCCACATTTTTTTCCTTGGCTACTTGCCCATATTCATCTCGATACTGATGCTGGTTACCTTAGCCTTATCATATAGGTAGAATAGAATACCTTGAGCCAAAAAGAAAATCACATAGAGGCTTATATTTTCCTTCAAGACTCTTTTTTGGGGGTTTAAGACACCTATATATATATAGTTTATTTCGGTCCATTGGATGCTCATAGAGTAATAAGATGTTGAGGGTAACCCTCTCTAGTGGGTTGTCTGCATACATGTTATTTCTACATCTGACATGAATAATCCAGAAATAAGAAAAAAAATTGTAAACATAAAATATATGCAGTGTATGTGATTTTGGCATGATAAGTTAGTTTTTTTTAATTAGCAACTAAGTATTTATAGTGCTATTTGTGATCCAATTATTTGAAAAGCTTAAGCTATTAGGTGAAGGCACATGAATGATATTATCTCCAAATATCCCCTTAAGCAAGAACTCTTTGGGCTTGGAGCTTGGATAATGCAACTGTCTAATTTTTTACTTCGAGGCAAAAAGAACTGAAGTCTATATAGTCATAAGTATCCAATAACATGTCATGAACCATCCATCCGAAGACCTTTAGCTGTTGGATAAAGGCATTCTAATGGTTTTTCTATCTAGCAGAGAAAAATAAAGATGGAAAGCTCCTTCTTTTCCCCCTGAATATTCATGCTATGGGTGTTTGAATGCTGCATTTACTTACATGATACAAAATCATTCCTATGTTTCCACCCAATGTAGTTAACATTGTTTTTGGGATTTGTCAGTTTATGACACAGTATCGAAGCTTCTCTATGAAGAGTTCAATACTTTCTACTCCCATTCTCATCAAATATTTTTTAAAATTTTTAGCCCAAGGTAGTCTTTGCAGTTTTTTCATGCTTCAACCCCAAAGAGCTCTTGCACAATGGTTGTCTCAAAAAATAATATAAAACCATTTGTGTCTTCATCCAATGGCTTATCCTTTTGGGGTTGTTGGTTCATGAGAATGCCATTTACTAATATTCATATCTTGCCCACTCTTCAATGTCGTATCTCCATGTTCGTGACAGTCTACTGTGCAATGTTATCAGGCCTTCTGTTGTAGTAGAGTTATGTTGTTGACTGACTATCCTTGCAGGCCAGTCTTTCTGAAGGAGATAATGATAATAACTTGACAAGAATTACAATTGGTGGCTTATTTTTAAGGTTTGTGTTTCTGAGCCCTCTCTGAATAATAACTATTAAAAGAATTCAGCAAGCTTTGGTTGTGTGTATGAGAGGTGTTAGTGTGTATGTCAATCTATTCCGTGCTCATAGGATTTGATTTAATAGCTGGGAGTGAGAGTGTGCTTTTCTGAATATATTGGCAATGATATAACTTGGTTGAATTGGGAGAAGTTATTGCGATTGAAAATGAGAAAATGAAAATAATAAGAAATTCTTAGCAATGTGCCCTACTTATTAATCAATTTGGTTGCACTTGATTCACAACTATTTTTTGTTGTGCTGACTGTACTAATTGTTAATATGGAACTAATTTGCACTTGATGCATATTGGAATGCAGGGACACCTTTTGTAGCCCTCCATGTATCTTAGTGCAACCATCAATGCAAGCTGGCACTAGAGATGCTTTCCGTGTGCCAGAATTTGGTATTAATTATCAACATATTCCTGAAAAGAAGTAGCCACTCAGGCTAAGCATATATTATTTACTCACTTACCTTTTCTCCTTTCTTTTTGGCAGCCAGAAGCTTTTGCCCTCCAATATATCCTTTACAAGAACAAGAGTGGCAAGTGATTGAGGGAACCCCTCTAATATGCCTCCATGCTCTAAAGATCATGCCTTCTCCACTTCCACCATCCTTTGCTTCTGAAACTGTTATTGACTGTCAGCCTCTTGTGGTATGTGCAGATTCTTTCGATAAATGACCTGTTATAAACTTAAAAAGTGAATTGATTCTGTACTTACTTTTGCCAATGATATAATTTGATAATCTTTCCATATTTTTAGATTCATCTCCAGGAAGAATCATGTCTGAGGATATCCTCTTTATTAGCTGACGGTATTGTTGTCAATCCTGGTGATATTTTACCAGATTTCTCAGTGAAATCTTTTATTTTCAATCTCAAGGGACTGGATATTACAGTTCCTTTTGAGAAGACCAAATTGGACAGTTCCAAAAATGACATGGACCATGCAGTCCAGACCTCCTTTTCTGGAGCAAGACTTCATATTGAAAGCCTTGTCTTTTTAAATTCGCCATCACTGAAACTGAGACTGCTGAATCTGGAGAAGGATCCTGCTTGCTTCAGTCTTTGGGAAGGTCAACCAATTGATGCTAGCCAGGAGAAATGGACTGCTAGAGCATCCCAGCTTACTTTGTCTCTGGAAGCAAGCATTGATGGACCTAGATGTCAAAATTCTCTTGGACAGACAGCAGGATTGTGGAGATGTGTAGATCTGAAAGATGCTTGCATTGAAGTGGCTATGGCAACTGCCGATGGCAGTCCCTTGTTACAAGTTCCCCCACCTGGGGGTATTGTCAGGGTTGGAGTTGCTTGTGAACAGTATCTGTCCAACACTTCTGTTGAACAATTGTTTTTTGTCCTTGATCTATACGGTTATTTTGGGAGAGTTAGTGAAAAGATAGCAATGGCTGGAAAAAGGAAACAATTGGAGGACATCAGGGACAAATCCTTTGGTGGAAAGCTGATGGACAAGGTTCCTAGTGATGCTGCTGTCAGTTTAACAGTGAAAAATCTCCAACTTCGATTTCTGGAGTCATCTTCTGTTAATATTGAGGGGATGCCTTTAGTGCAGTTTCTTGGAGATGATGTATTTACCAGTGCCACTCATAGAACCCTTGGAGGTGCTATTATTGTTTCATCTATTTTACGTTGGGAGAGTGTTGAGATAAGTTGTGTAGATGCTGAGGGTCTCTTGCCATGTGAAAAGGCCTCATTCTTATGTTCTAAGGAAAATGCTTCCTCACTGAGTGATAATGGATATCCTCAGCTAAGAACTGTTTTTTGGGTGCATAAGAACGAGAAACATTTATCGAATGGAAATGTTGATTCAGTTCCTTTTCTAGATATAAACATGGTTCATGTAATACCATTGTATGAACAAGACTTGGAATCTCATAGTTTAAATGTCTCAGCTTCTGTATCTGGTGTTCGCCTTGGTGGTGGAATGAACTATGCTGAAGCGCTCCTGCATAGGTTTGGAATACTTGGGCCTGATGGAGCTCCTGGAATGGGTCTTTGTAAAGGGTTGGAAAACTTACAGAAAGGACCATTGTCAAAACTTTTTAAGGCAAATCCTCTCATTGTTGATGATTCAGAAGATGGTATGAAACAAACTATGTCGTCTAAATTTCCGTAGTTGGTTAATGTGCTTAATACATAAAATGTTTGTTTCTCGATTCATCTTGGGCACGTTTGTTCGCTCTGTTCAAATAACTTTCCTTCCTATTTTTTCACCAGGTAGAAGTATGACAGAAGGGAAAGAAGCCACTTTTCCCCAATTGAAGAAGCCTGATGATGTGGATGTAACTGTAGAATTGAGAGACTGGTTATTTGCCCTTGAAGATACACAAGAGACAGCTGAAAGATGGTGGTTCTCCAGCCATGACGATGAAGACAGAGAAGAGAGGAGTTGGCATGCATCTTTCCATGGTTTACGTCTAAATGCAAAAAGTAGCCCACCAAATGTTCCAGATGGAAAAGTGCAAGTGCAAAGAATAAAACAACATCCAGTAGAACTGATTACGGTAAAGAAAGATGTTTCTTTCTGTTTTTAAAGATTTAATGTTTATGTTCATAAATTTCTTCTCCAACCTTCTGCAGAATCAAAGATTTTCTTTTTGGTTTCAAGAATAATATTTTTTTGGTTGACTTTATAAAGGAGAGAACACATCTATGAATAAAGACTTTGCTAAAACCAAGAACACATTTAGTATCTACTTGACCAGTAAATTTTTAAATACCAATGTAGGTTTTCTCTCATTTATATACTTAAATGTGCTAAAACTCAGATTCCTTATTATTTGCTTTATATTTGTATCTTCTCATTTCTGTTTCTTGTCTTTTAAGATGTGTTCTACTCCTATCACACCTCTTACATACTGAGGGACACTTGCAGGTTGGAGTTCAAGGTCTGCAAATCTTGAAGCCTCATTTACAAAAGGACTTTCCTTCATCAGTGCTAATTGCAAATGGGGGTAAAGAATTCACCAATGGAGTTGGAGGAATTGGTGTTGAAGTTCGCTTGATTTTAGGTGGGGAGAATGTCGAAGATGAAATGGCTAATTGGGAAGTGGAAAACCTAAAATTCTCTGTCAAACAACCGGTAATGAGAATTTCATATTTATGGCGCGTTGTCTCTTTTTTATATGAAGGTTGTGTTTTATATGCTTTCTCCATGCAGATTGAGGCAGTTGTAACAAAGGATGAGGTTCAGCACCTTACCTTTCTGTGCAAATCTGAAATTGACTCAATTGGCCGGATAACTGCTGGAGTTATACGGTTGCTGAAGCTAGAAGGTTCTATTGGTCAGTCTGTAATAGATCAACTTGGGCACCTGGGTGAGTTGTCAAATTATGCATTGAATTGTTTCTCATTAGACATAAAATCTGTTTAGTGGAACCTTGGCCTTTCCTAAAGTTCGGAAGTGTACATTCAATGTACTCTACGGATAAAGGAATGTTGAACATAGTAAAATAAGAAATTGAAATGAAATTGTTCGATTGGAAATTTCCCAAAAAGGAAATCATAGGTTCTTCTCTCCATCAGAACAATAGGACCGATATGTTCATTACTAAACTTGTTGAAGAGATAAAATAGAATCAAGATATATCTTTTTAATCGGAGGAAGAAGAAAATTAGGATACATTATGGGGAAAGCCTTTATTATTTATAATTATTTATATTTATTATATTAAAATGTGTTGATTTGCTTGTTCTTTTCCTTTTCTTTCTATAGTGGAGATAGTAGGACAGATCACGATCATATTATTAAAAGCTTGGGATAAAAATGGGTTTCGTTCGAGTGTCCGAAAATAATATCCAAAGCTTTAGTATGTTCTCCCATAAACTGCATTTTCATGTAGCGCAGAAGATGGATATAAGACTTGAGGTATAATATTCCTAACTAACTGGTATGGCATGTAGATTAAAGAGAGGAAATGCGCAGGACTAGAAGCCATCAAATTTATAGGAAATGGATAATGCTTTAAAACCTTAGCCGATTACGTGAAGTCTCTGACTCTGTTAACACTCAAAAAACTAATGTTTAATGGAGCTAATACCAGAAGTCTAAGGTTGAAGATTGTGGCACTCGAACAATTTTCGATCCGTAGATGCACATAATGATACATGTAATTGTAATTGTCTGGAGTTTCTCATGAACTGGAGACTTAATTGTGGTTACTATTGGAGCAAATCACATGGCTTTCACAGACTACTACTGTTGTTCCTAATTTCGAGGAGTTTGCTAGCTGAAGCACTTAATGCCTGTTTGCATTCACATTTCGAAGTCCAAAAAAATTTTGCTTTGACAAAAGTTGAGTAGGAAAATGTGGTTTTATATGGGAACGCACTCAGTTTGACTAAACAGAACCTTAGTTTATGTCCTTCTTTCGTAATCTTCTAATAACGGTGTGGTTATTTGCAGGAAGTGAAGGCATTGACAAGATTTTCTCTCCGGAAAAGGTTAGCAGAGACGGAAGTGTTTGTAGTAGAGGAATTTCTCCTCTGCCAAAGCTCATAATTGAGGAATCGCACAGAACTTCGGAACAAACATTAACTTTGCTTGAGGAATCGCTTGTGGAATCACAGGCTAAACTTAATGATTTGATCAGTGATATTGGTACTTCAGAGTCTTCCTCTCAACAACTTACCATAGTCCAACTCAGTCAAAAGATGGAGACTATGCATGACTTATTGATGCAATTAAGGAATCAACTTTAAGTTCCTCTCTCTCTGCCATTTTTGCTGTATATTTATAGTCAAAATATTTTCATTCACATTATAGATTACAGTGTTGTGTATATAGGATATAAATCTTTGTTGAGTGTTGTACAAGCTAGGCAGCCGCCATGGCTCTTCATTGATGTAACAAATTTTGTTCCCTTCAGCAAACTAAGCAATCAATAGTCGAGATATCTTAATATGTGGAATGGGGTGATCCAGATTTTCTGAATATTTTGCTACGAACAAAAATCTTCCCCTATGTAATTAATTCTGAAAGAGACATAGTTTCACTGCCATTGTGGTTAAACTTAATCAAATATACTTTATTAGGTTTTAACTCCTCTAAATATTTATACAATGTCTTTAAAAGTTAAAATAAACTTATGACGATAAAATAGTGGTTAAATAAAATAATATTTGATATAATTTTAAATTAACTAGATTACAATTGTTAAATTGTTAACTAGTGATTATAAACATACTTTATTTTCTGTATATTTCTCGTACTTTAAAAGAGTCAAATCTACTCTAATGGTATTTTTAATTAAAAATGTCTTGCACACTAAAAAAATAAATAGCAATTCTTTGTTACCAAAGAATATAACAATGTTTAAAATTTCAATGAAGATCTCTTATCATTGCTAGTTAAACATGTACAAGGAGAACATATCCAGGGATTCAGGAGTTTGTTTTAAGGAATGACGTTACAGTTTCTTGAATCACATCAGAAATACTGTAATCAGAGATGTCATTCTGAGATAAAACAGATTGGGTAAACATTAAATGTTTTTCTGAAATATTTATAATTTTAAATGAAATATAAAAGTACAATTGAAATCAAAATATGACTTTTCACGTCCCATGAAAATACAACCTTATCACCCCTTAACATGGGAATAAGAATACATTATAACATCTTGTTTAAAAAAACAAAAAACTTTATAACATCTTGAAAAATAATAATTATAATATTACTATTGTGGAAAGTCACAATTTTTAATCTTAAAAGCAAGACACTACAACTAAACTAATCAATGAGAGATCGTAATAGTAACTAGAGCTTCGGCGAAAACCCAAAATGATTGACCACTCACTGCATATTTCGAATGTAGAAAACATTAACCACATATGACCAACGTTTAAGATCTAAGCTACAAAACAATTTAACTCACTTTCTAAGTCGTCTCGCAACCTTAAGTCATTTCGAAAATATTTTCGATTAAATAACATATTACAGGGAAAAACCATTCGAACTGATTTATGCGGATGCTCTAATTATTCACTTCTCTAAATCGTATAAACCGACATGTAACACATGCATGGCTCAAGGTTTGGCTTTTCTTTATTTAAACAACTTCCGAGTTCTAACTGAGTTCTCAGTTGAACCTTCTACATTATAAGGCTTATCGAAAAATAAATAAACAAACAGAGACGCAATGAATCAAGTTCCTGATGAAAAAAAATGCCCTCATGTTTGACATGCACGTGAGATTGGTATTACATGAATACAAATTAGGTTGAAGAGTTTGAAACATCATCCCAGCGCCATATTGTCCCATCCTCACAGCAACTCAATATAGTACTACAACATAACACAAGAGAGGACTATAGTTAAAAACTAAAACAATATTTGCATCAAAAATATGAGCACCATCATCAATGTATCAACCATTACCTTCCATCAAAGGACGTAGCAGTCTGCCTGATCGGAGATTTTGATTGAGGATGTGACAACCTGAACAAGGTGACTAAGCATATAAGAATTTCATAAAATACAAGACCATTGAAATAACAACAAAACTTAGGTACAATTTTTTAAGGTGATGTTTGAACTGTTTTACAATCAGAATTGGAGTTCATCTCAGAAATTGGCATAATCTTTTAATGCAAATATTTATTTGCAGACTGTGGAGATAAACTTCAATTCTGATTGAAAACTACACCAACCACCAAAAGAACTGTCTCCAAGTTTTGTTCATGAAATAATCAGTTCATAGACTAACTTTGTAGCAAGTACAGGTGGACACGACTGCAATTCCCAGACAAAAATCTTGCCTTCCCTGTTACCTGAAAGACCAAGAAAATAAATCTTGAAATTACAAACTTGGCAGCAAAGCACTAGTCCAAATTGTGCAATAATCCATAGTTCCTGTCACTATAGGACTGAAGCTGCTGTAGAGAAAATAATAATGAAAAAAATTGCAATCATTCTTACCTACTGTAGCTATGTTGAAATGGAAATCACAAGAAAACTTGATGAACCAGATATCACACTCGGGAATGGGGTATTTCTGAAGGACGTCAACTGCACCCTAAACATCCACACACAGCACAAAAAATAACCTGATGCTGATTAAAACTTACATATCATAAAAACAAATGAAAACAGATGATAATAATAATAATAATAATAACTAACCACTCCTGTAATTTCTTCCTTCACTTTAGGTTCCCACAAGATGATTTCATCGTCCACACTCTGGAAACGTAAAACGATCCATTACTTAAGGAATTGGCAAAGTAACTATATCAATAGGAGGAAAACTCAAATTGAAAAATCAATACTATGATTAATTGTCAAGTGCCAAAAGTGGAGGACTTGCTCAAAAACCTTCATAAATTATGTCTCCCAATTATTAAACCTTTTTAGACAAAGAAACTTCATGAAGATTATTTCCCACTTAAAATGAGAATCAAGGAGAATTGTAGAAACATCAAATTCAGCAAAGCTACCTCGGCTCGTCTACCAAAGAAAGTCGTTAAAAATTTATACCATAAAGACATACAGCAAAGTTTTACCACAAAAATTTTTCAAAAATTAATTTACTGTTTTAAAAATAGTATTAGAAGCAACTGTTTTACATAAGATGCATGAAGCTGTTACTATTTCCACAACAAACCTAACATTTAATTTCCAACAGGAAGAGTAGACTGATACTGAGCAATCACTCACCTTTGAGAGGACAAGATCACCTAACCACCTAGTACAGTCAACATAATTTACATGAACTGAAGCAGTGTATATCTGAAAAGAGGTATCACTAGAATTAGAAATTACATAAAGATCAATGATATGTACCAAAAATAAATTGTTACTAACGGGATGTTGGACAAATTTTGTTGGGAACTTTGAAGGAAGATCTGTCCATGTGTATGATTTTTCTACATATGGCCAGAACTCTGCAGAAACCAAAGGGACACGATCGATTAAAATGAAAGGGAAAACAATAGAGTTGCTACATTTTAATTGACTAAATGTGTAAACATAAACGCGTATAATGCTCTGCACAATAACTTTTTACAAATTACAAAAATAATTGTTACTTGCAGCATAAGTTAACATGAAACAAATATCAGAGATACCAAAAAAATGTATATCAAAATATCTTACCCTTCATAGACCATATTTTTACATAATTATCCATGCCACAACTAGCAATGCGATATATATCCGAAGGATGAAAGTCCTACAGTAAGCAACATAAAATTAGTTGGGCTCTATGTAACACAGATGCTGCCACGGATAGGACATGGACACGAACACAAATACGTAGACACGTGTAATTTCTAAAATATAAGATATAGGAACACATATCTATATATTACATTACCGTGAATTATATAAATTGATAATCAAAATTTTACGTATTAAAGAAACTATCTATAAACAAGATTAGCCAAATATAACAAAAAATAATCTAATTCATTTATCTAAAGTCCAAAAAGTGAAAAAAAATATATAATCTAAATATTCTTGATTATATATAAGATTTGTTTCTTATCGCTATTGTTGGTTTATGAGTTTTTAGAAAATTATTTTATTAGTCCCTTTTAAAATTGTGTTGGAATCATGTTAGAATTGTTAGATATCTAAAAAAATTATCTTTTGAATTGGACACTTCACCAATAATACGTATCCTATGAGTGTCGTACGCGTGTATGTGTCTGATACATGTCTAACATGGACATGCCACTTAAAACAGGGTGTCCGAGCTTCATAGGTTGGGCTAATCTCCAGAATCCAAATATTATATATTAGCACTAAGAATAGGTAGGTAGGTCATTATTAAACAAGAAAAATGGAGATACACTAGATGGAGAATACACTTACAACACTTAGGATTTCATTACGGTGTCCTCCAGCTCCTGCAAATATCAGGATACATACTCCAGTTTGAGCATTCCACAACCGGAGAGATTCGTCCTGATCCACACACATTAGATGTCATTAATGAAAGACACAGGATTCCTTAAATAGTTAAAATGTGGAGAAGCCAATTACTTTGCTTGCAGTTATCACAAGTGATGGTTTTAATGTTTGAGTCCTGATTTCATTTATAGGGTCCCCATGGCCAACAATACTCTGCAGAGAGGAGATGTCATGTTATGTGGCAACAGGGATTAGAACACAACCAATACATTTTCAACATTATTGAAAAAAAAAATACATTCAAAGGCATTTAGCTTGCAGTAATGCCCTCAAAACTCTAAACTAACAACACTAAGGGCACATACGAGTAAATAACTTAATTAAGCATTGATTCAGTAAGAACTTAAGGCGCATCAAGGTAAACAACTCAAGCACTGGTCCAACAATAAAAAGCTTATCCATGAACATGATTGTGAACCACTTTTCTTTTAAGCTTCTTAAAATAAGCTAAAAAGAATGAATAGTAAAGACATGCACCACTTTAATAAGCTCAAACTAACTTCAACAAGGACACCAAACTTTTTTTCTATGAAAACAAAATTCAGAGAAATGCTGCCAGTTATTTAGATAAACTTAACCATAAAAATTAAAAGTAAACAGAGCTACCATTAATCAAAGACCACCTTGGATAATTATATGTAAAATAAACCCACATAAGCTCCATATAATCTCTAACAAATGCCACCGAAATATAGAAATTTATAATTGCATGTTCATAAGCCTCGTGCAGTTCATCACGAGTTCATTACTGTAGCCAAAATACCCTGTGTATCTTCTCACGGCCAGCATCAATGACTCGAACTATCCCCTTGCTTCCTCCAGCCACAATAAATGGACTCCCATCATCACTGCATGCCCAAGCCACAGTGTAGAAAGACTCATCCTTCTGGACCACATAAAAACACAAAAATTGAGACAAATTTCTGTACACATACATATATACAAATGAAGCCTTAACAAAGAACAAAGTTAGAGAAAGAAGAGACTGAAGAATCACTGTTCACTTACATCCTCGTCCAGATAAGACTGTAAAACGGCAATAACCCCTTCTTCAAGGCATTGATAAACAGTAACCTAAGAATAAAGAAGAAAAAACATTAAAGATTGAAACTTTGGGACTAAAATGAGAAAGGGTGGTGGAGAAAAAATAGAGGGTGTACCCTGTTGCCGCCAACAGTGGCGAAAACGTTGAGGTAACGAGAGTCAAGGAAGTTGAAAACGACAGCGTATATAGGGACTTTCCCCTCTTGGAGGCGATTAGTGACTCTATATTCCCTCTTCTTCGCCGAAGCCAACGATCCCACCACAGGCTCACACCCTAAGCCAAATGTTTTGCCTCTTTTAGCCTCTGCCCCCATCTTCTTTTTTATTTTTCTGTGTTCTCTCTCTTAGGTTTCACACAAACAAACATGTAAGAATGTCTATAATTTTCCAATTTCTCACATAAAATTTAAATAAATAGATAATTTTTAGGGTTATTGGATCCGACTCGACTCAACCCGATTCGTGTTACAAAACTTAGGTTTTATTAATTTTTTATTATAATTAAATAATTAAGTTATTTTAGCCAATAAGTTTGTCTGATATTTGACATATCAGTATTTTTTTATCTGATATTTGACATGTCAGTATTTTTCTATTATAATTAAATAATTAAATTATTTTAACCACTAAATTTGTCTGACTTCTGACATGTCAGTATCTTTTTATTATAATTAAATAATTAAGTTATTTGAATCACTAAATTTGTCTGACCTTTGACCATGTCAGTATGAACTGTTACAAATGTCAGACACAGTTGTAAAATTTGAATTTACATAATGTTTTTAGGATCAAAACAAAAGTTACTGATTATAATTTAGTAACAACTAATTAATAATTGAGATTTTACATAATTTACACTGTCTGATTGTTTAGACATCTAAGTTCACACTAAACTCAATAATGGTGGCAAAAACTCAATGATTGCAAAAAAACTTATATATTAACCTTTTTATCAAAATTAGATGATTAGGTTTTATTAACCTGTTGCAAAAGTTGGATTTACATATTGTCTTTATAATTAAGGTGAAAACTAATAAACAGTAAGAACTGACTGATTAATGATTGAATTCTTATATAATTTACAATAAATAAATAATTTTATGAGTTATTCAAATCCATCTCACATCAATAGTTAGGGTATTTTACACACATTAGGTTGTCTTAACTTTGTTACACTTTTAGACTATGTTATAAAATTTGAATTTACATAATGCTTTTATTATTAAAACAAAAATTATTGATTATATTTTTGTCATTATTAAGTAATGGCTAATTAATAGTTGAAATTTTACATAATTTACACTAAATAGATAAGTTTACAGATACTAAGTTCACTCAATTCAATAATGGTGGCAACCCTCAATAATTATAAATGAACTTATATATTAACTTTTTATCAAATATATAAATATATTTGAACTAAACCTGTTGTAGAATTTGGATTATATAGACTTTATGGTTACAATAAAAATTATTTATTACACTTTTTAAGTAGTAAATAATGATAAATTAATGGTTGAGATTCTACATAATTTATAATAAATAGATAATTTCATGGGTTATTCAGACTAAGTTCACACTGAACTTAATAAGTAGGTTATTCTACACAAATAGTTTGTCTCAACTTTGATGAGTCTTGGTGTGTGTCACACTGGTAAATACAATTGTAAAATTTGAATTTACATCATGATTTTATGATGTGATTATATTTTTGTCATTATTAAGTAATGACTAATTAATAATTGAGATTTTACATAATTTACCCAAAATAGATAAATTTGGGACACTTAGCTCTCAACCAATTCAATGATGATGACAAACACTTAATGATTGCAAACAAACTTACATATTAAATTTTTATCAAAATTAGATAATTAGGTTATATTTCATGTATAAATAAATTCATTTGAACTTAACCTGTTGTGAATTTTGGACTAATTAATTGTTATATAAGAAACCATAGCACAAAACATGTTTTTGAATAAATTTAACCAACAATCTACACTTATTCAAACAATTAATACAAGAGCAATATAATCATCTATTTTGAGCATTTCTTCTTTGCAAATTTATGAAATTTTTTTACTTATAATTATTCAATTTCAATCCATCGTTACATTTTGTGACATAACATAATATATAAGTATTCATGTATAAATATAATTATACAAATATATAACTATACATGTCTATTTTAACTTTATGTATAAATATAATTATACAAATATATAACTATACATGTCTATTTTAACTTTATGGATACTAGAGATGTTTACAAGTCAGGTTGGATCATTAGATAAAAAGTATTCCAAGCGAAATGTAGTTTGAAACTAACTAAAATATTCAATAAGGGCTTATTCATTCATCTTTCACATTTATGAGAAAATTTGATAGAGTTTCATTTTCTTTGCTTTTAGTATATTCTATCATATGTCTCAAAAGTTACAAAAACAAAATTCATAATCATTCAACTTAATTTTCATTTAAATTCGCTGAAACAACAAATTTTATGGGTCAGGTTAGGTCATCTAATTTTTTAAACCAGTCAAACTTGATTTGTTTGTTTCGATTTAGGAAAAGAAAGTGATATATGTTGGTAAATAATTTGTCACACGTGAAATTTCAGTAGTATAACAACTATGTGAAATTTCAATAGTATAACAACTACATACAATAGATAAAAATATATATCCCTATGATTTTATGGAGGGTCAAACACCCATGAACTCAACCAAACACATTGACAAGTAAATACTCCACTTACCACAGATAATGTTTGTTGGAGTTCACACTCTCACAATCTTACATTAATAACAAAACTTATAACTTTGTTAACTTGTTAATTTGTAACGTCCAATATAACTTATTGAATAAAGGACTCAAGCCATTTTCATAAACCTAAATAAGATTATTAGAAAATGTATTATTTTACTCTATAAAAGATCGAATGTGAAAACATTGTGTCTATGTTTGGCATGTTTGTCTTAATTATTCAAATGAGATTGACTTGAGGGTTATACAAGAGTGTGCAATTCAACTTGAAGTTAAAGGAAAAGGTGGGAGTTAGTCTTAGCATAACTACACAACTTGTGGGTATTGGAAAGTTATTTGATCTTTTAACCATGTTTATTCCTCTAATAACAAAATTAATGGAGTAAAGAAATCCATGATTTTCTACAAAGAGAAATCTGTTATAGGAAGAAAAGACCAAATGAAAGATTACTCATGATGGTTAAATTTAAGATCACTTAAGAAATTGATAAACTCAAATGATAGACAATAATTGTCATTATCATTAATTATTTGAATTATTCACATCAGGATCGTCATATAAGTTCAAAAATATATCACCCTTGTTAATATGTGAATATATTTCTTTGAAATGGAAACCACATTTGGAGTGATTACAAAGTTGGAAATATTTTCTTTCTTTTAATAGAATATATGCATTCCTTTCAAATAAAATCTTTTAAATTGATAAAAAAATTGATGTAGGCTATGAAATCCTCACAAGTTACAATATGGACAACCTTTAAGGGACTTTCGCCTCAAGATCTACATTAAATGAACATTCATTTTGGACATCATAAAATATATGTTCCTAATTATTCTCTTTTGTGACTATAGTTGTACAAGTCATCAAATATCACATATTGGTATGCACACAAATACAAAAATCAAGATCAAATTAAAAAATGAGACTATTATAAATCCCATTGAGTCAACACCCAATTTCGTCAGGGTGAAAAATAAATGTTTCTGGTCATGATAAGATATAAAAAAAATTTAGTCATTCATTTTCTTTATTAGAATTTTTATTTTGCCTTGTTTTCAAAATTTTATATATATATATAAAAGAAAATAATAAATAATAATAAAAAAAAGTAAAAAAAAAAAGAAGTTTCTTCATTTAATCTAAAATTTTGAGTTTTGAAAAAAAAATGCATATTTTATTTTATTCTTTTTTAAATTTTCAAAAAAAAAAGAAAGAAAAATATATATGTATTTTTATG
>Ga0209700_102507_pt1 | contig 36939 bp, 14 predicted proteins | sample SiratroredBW_FD_187528 | JGI IMG/M metagenome (GOLD analysis project Ga0209700, IMG submission 187528) | Root nodule microbial communities of legume samples collected from California, USA - Siratro red BW (SPAdes) (version 2) | ecosystem: Host-associated > Plants > Roots > Nodule | place: USA...
CCCCCCATATGGTGGTGAAATGACAAAATTATGCATGAAAAAATGCATTACAAATTGCATATTCCATAGTGTACTTTTTAGATTCAAAATTATCTTTGAGAATACACAATCTAAAATGTATTTTTCATATTCAAAAATACTTTTAAAAATGTATAATATAAAATGTATTTTTTATTTTATATTTTGAAATACAAAATAAAAAATATATTCTGAGATATATATTCTAAAATATAAATTATATATTCTGAAGTATACATTTTAAAATATAAAATAAAAAATACATTTCAGAATATATAGTTTGAAATATAAATTTTATACTTCAGATTATATATTTTAAAATAAAAATTTGGTATTCCACATTATACATTCAAAAATATAAAATTTGTATTTTAAAACATATAATCGAGAATATAAAAATATTACTTTTAATGTTTTAGAATGAACAATCCGAAAAATCATAGAATTGCACAATGAGAAATTGAAACTTTAAAAACGGAAATCCAATCGTAATTTAATTTAATTTTTAGAAATTTCAAATTTTATGGAGTTGCAGCTTGAAAGTATTGGAAGTGCAGAATGCAATACCCCTACTTACATGAGCATTATTTTTCCACATACTATCAAGCCCAACCAATATTTTGAGATGGTCAGCACAATTGTTATTCCTTTGTGTCTATACTAAATGTATTTGAAACAAATTTATTGCAGTGATTATATATTTAAAAAAATGTTGCTGTTTAAATATTAATTTAAGATGAGAAAAAAAAAATCCAGACTTTATCTAGAGCAGACTATGGGCCTTTAAATGAGCGTTTTTCAAAACATCTTCTACAGAAAAAAAAAAAAACACTCAATTGGATGCAATATTTTACATATGTTTATTTTGAAAAAAGAAAATGAACAGCCTTTTATGTCATGAAAACTATCTTGCTTGTAGAAGGTACAGAAATCTAGTTCTTTTAGGATTCACAACATCAATTAAAACTGATTCAATGCAACTTAATCTATAAATAAGAGCAGAGACCTTTCTTGTTTAACATTTGAAGGGTTTTGAATTGTCAAAATCCATATTAATAAGTATTTATGTCTTTTGAAAGATTGTGAACAGTGCTATAAAAACCAGTGGCCATAAACCCTATTAGATATTCAAGCCCTGTCCCACCAGTGCAAAATACCTACCTTCTTATTTTGAACACTAGATAAAGGTCCTAACCAACCTGAACCTGGTCAAAGAAAAGCTCAAATGGGTCAATTGAAAACAAAATCAAGCTTAAATTTTAGTATCTAAGTCCCAAGAGAAAAATAATAAAATGAAAGGCACAACCACTTTTAATGCCACAAGATTTAGGTTGATCAGGACTAATACAATGTTATAACTTTTAAGTATCCCAAGAGTCCAAAACAAAGGTAACAATAGGGTGTAGAATCTGACCTAATAACTTATTTCCAAAGTATTATTTGGAAACTGAATAATATAAGAAAAGAATATATTAATCAACTGGGATTCTACATGAAGCATCACAGATTGTGGACTTCTTCACTTGGTAAAACAAACAACTATTATAGTGTCCAACTCAATACAAAGTACAATAAAGTTTCATCAAAATATACTCAAAACCATCTAGAATGTGACTTATTCTGACTTATAACGAATAGTATTCTTGTTTATCTCCTCAAGGTTTGCAGAATATACTCCGCATAAAGATCCCTGCAACAAATCAGAGACAAGATATAACACTGAAGTGAAAGGATGTAGGTTGCACTATAGTATTTATGTTACATAAATAAATGAGATGAATGACTATACAGAAATTGGATAAACATGGTTGAGTAACTGATCTATGAGGTATACAATATTTTGTTACTGGATTATGATAATCTTATTGACAATGAATGAATTATGTATCAAAACCAAATTTAACTAGTTATTAGAGTACAAAAAATCAAACTAGGTGCTCCAAAGATACTAACATTGAGTGTTGGATGGCTTCAACAGCAGTAGATGCAGGTAAAAACTCATTAACTGCGACCGCTTTGTTCTCATTCTTCTTGTCTAATCAATATGTTAAGAAATGCACTCAATTTTTTGATGAAAACGTAAATTGATCTTAAAGAAAGCTGGCCTTTACTTGCACATCTATTTCATGTTTTCAGTGTATTTCTTGGTTTCAAAGATTTATGAAGGAAACACAGAAGAGAACTAAAAAGTGAAAACATGAAGTAAAGGTTCCCTTGGTTATGAAGTTCTTGGAATAAGATTTTTTAAGGATACAATCTTCAAAGAAGCGTCGAATCTCGGAGAGGCGATGAGGTGGAAGTTCTTTGAAGTCAGTATAGTGTTTATACTCAGGATCATCAGCACATACTGCAATAATTTTATCATCCTTCTCCCCCTGTGTTCATTGGACAAACCTGTTATTGTTCAAATGTTTGGAACAAAATAGCACTGTTTTATCAACAAAAAGGCCAAAACAATATACCTGATCAATCATAGGCATGAGTCCAATGGCCCTGGCTCTTAGGAAACAACCAGGAAGAACTGGTTCCTACCATGTCAGTAATTCAGTAAGTTTACCAATGTGAAACCTTGTTGGTATATAAAACTCAAACATTCTCATCAAACTAAGTACTATATCTAACAACATAGTATGGCTAAAACAGCATTTGAGTTTATGTGACATCTTTTGAATGGATGTAATAAATTGAAAAACGTGATAATTAAGTAAGGGCTAAGGGAGGATTCAAAGTTGATAATATAGAAGCATGGCATATTTTAGTTTTGTTATACATTAAGCCCTCGTGTGTAAGAATTTACCTGCATGAGAACCAAGACATCAATTGGATCATTGTCTTCACATAGAGTTCTTGGGATGAAACCATAATTGTGAGGATAAACAACCGATGAGTACAATATCCGATCAACCTGATAATTATTTAGATGGTAAGAAGAATATAAAGATAGCCAAGAAATTGGTGCAAATTTCAGAATTTGGAAGGTTCAAGACTCTACAATCCACAAGACTAGCGGAAAAAAAATGCTCATAAAGTATCATCTTGAAGAGATTTCTCTGTAAAATCTTTTTCAGATCATAGCACTAGATACTCCCTTTTGAAATCCAAAAAGAAATTGGTCCATACCTTAATTAAACCAGTCTTTTTGTCAAGTTCGTATTTGACCTTGCTTCCCTTAGTGATCTCCACAACCTACAAACAGAAACTAAGCAAGTAAGCATTGAACAAGCATCAACAGCATACATAGTAGGAAATTTCTATTCAGGAATGGAGTGACAGTTTTTCATGAATATTGTTATTAGGAAATATAAACTAATGGAGATTTAAAAAATGTGATAATGTAGAAATAGAAAAATCTTTTTAAGAGTGTAAGGGTGTTAAGAGTTCAAGGAATATGCCACGCATCAAGTTCAAAAATCTATACCTACCAGTATTATTTGACAAGTGATTCATATACTTCTTGCATGACAGATTTGCTTGTTTGTAAAGTTAGGAAATTGCATACCAAAAGGTAACAAGCTATTTGCTACAACGTATGGAGTATTTGGACTTCCAATTTTAATTCCAAATTCATGTCTATTTTGTGCTTCTCCTTTGTAAAAACATTGGTTTTTTGTAGTTGATTCTGCACCTACTTTTCTTAAAATTCCATAAAGGTTGCATCCATTGTGCAACCACAAATAATTTGAATTTAATGCAGAATGAAATGGTCCAATGCATTGGTTACACTCAAGAATTTGTGTAAAATAGATGTATACTATAATGGCATAATTGTGGAGATTCTTTTTCCAGTATCAGAACTTACACAATTGAAAATCATAGGCGCCCCAGGTCCTGCAAATGAAGAACATTAACAACTCTTTTTTGTGGGGTGATACCAAACCAATCCTTGTTTTAGCATAAGCATTTGGCCTTGCCAAAAGATTATTTAGCAGCATGATTTGAGAGATCTGATGTTAAATTAAATGGCAATGAAGCAACACAGTGAAGAAGATACCAATTTCAAGATCATGCCAAGGGTGAGCAGCAACTGATCTCCTAGACAAAGATGAAAGAATCCTTTCATTTAGGCGAGGAGTTGGACGATTTTCACGAACTTCTTCACCATTCTCCTCAGTACTCATCTTCAAACACTAAGCACTGCAAAGTCATGATCATATACATTATTAACATTCCACTATTCATCAAATGTTACAAGTCTACCAAACATTAACAATAAGTGGTAATAGAGACTAAATATCTGCATAATTCATTGCAGATATGAATCTACCCTAAATGGCCATGACATGAAACTCAGAAAGGAAACATGATAACTTGATGCACATTAACAATATAAAATGAAATATCATAAGGTCTGGAACTAAGGAAAAGTAACATACCTTGAACAACAATATATGCAAATATTATTGAAAGAAGGTAAGGAGCAAAGAGATCTGAGAAAGAAGATACTTTGTTATATATATATAAGTCAAGGGAAGAACATGGTCAGTCAATTATTTACTTAGATCGTGTTTGCAAGGGAGACAAGTATGCTTACCATTCCACCTGTTCTTTGGAACTTTCAAAAGAAAATTTCTAGCCTATAAAAAATCAAAAACAAAACAAAACAAAACCAAGTAGTTTCATTTTTTATTAATTTCCTCCTGTATTTTTAATCATGTCCCAGGAGAAATAATTCAATAAATATTAATTATGTTAAAATGTAAAAGTCATTTAATTTTTTTAAAGTAGCTTATAATCTTTATTATATTGGAAAAAATAAAAATTATTTATTAGGTTATTCAAAACATTTCGTAGCAATCTTTATATACTAGTAAGTTATATTCATTTTTTTTTGTAGTTTGAAAAAAACAATTGATTATGAAAGGATTATAAGAGGATGAAAAGCCGTTTTAAGTCCACCCATCATAATTTCTAGCAAGATTTTTTGCTTTTCTGTTTTAATTTTAATATCAAATCAATAAAATAGAGACATGTGACTTTGTCAAAATTTGTGCAACACGTTATTTGTACCATCAAGCAACATATTGAATTGTGTGGTTATTTTAAGTATAAAAAAGTTATTTGTTAACGCAAATTTGAAATAGAAATATATCTCTTTGATGACAATAATAACTAAGTAATACTTGTTAAATTATCCGAAAATAGGAGAAGAAATATTTTGTATTGTTTAAGAAAGGAAAAAAAATATTTAAAAAGAATGTTATATAAATTAACTATAAAAATAAAGTATTCTATAAATAACATTTCTTTTTTTTTCAATCAAATTAATTTAATATAAATGTTTTTAAGTGACAGTGAAAAACTAAAATTTATAAAACCAGGGCCCCTTGACTTGTTCATAGATATCCGTCTTCCTTTGAAAGGTTTTAGTTTTGATTCCATGTTAACAAACAAGTTTGGAATCCATTAATTTGATGTTACGTTGGGGCTTTGAAACAACTACAAACCAAACACACAGGTTATAGATAGTAATATTATGAAATGAAACTTATGGTAATGCACTTGTATGGTCAAGAGGTTAGGGAAGTTTGTGCAATGAAGTCACTATAGTGACTAAAATAAAATTGAAATATAAGTTTGTATATATACACATAAATAATAGAAATAAATATTTAAAACGTGGATTTATAAAAACAATTCAAATAATATATATATATATATATATATATATATATATATATATATATATATATATATATATATAAAGTAGAAATAAAATCTTTTAAGAAAATAAGTATATTCATATGTATTTTATTACTAAAATTGTCCAAGCGTTTGTCTCAAGTCTATAATGTCATACGCACACGTGTTGATGTACAATCATCACATTTACAAAGATAAGGTTAACATAAATAAAATTAGATATATAATCTTAACTATAATCATAGGAAATTTTACACAATCCTAGCAATCAATAAATATGATAAATTTATTGTCTCGTCAAAAACACCAAATAATCAAACAAACAATTATAAAATTTCATGACTTGTAAAGAAAATATTGAGTTCAAAGATCTAAGATTAAATATGTTCTATGTTGTATAGAATAATTAGTTATCGAATTATTTATAATCTAATTAATTAGGTATTATGTGAAAGTCACCTGACACACTTATTTTATACAAAATATATAGGAATTTGTATTTAGTTTTTTACCACTTAATACATTTATCTACATGATGTAGGAGATAAATAAAGCATAGACATCACATATTTTGATATCTCCAACTTAATAGTTACACTATAGTTTGTGTCTGGTCAAAATATATCTAAGATAACTATAAATATATGTATCGATATTCTATGCAAACATGGCTTTTCATTTATAAAATTACAACAATCAACTAAATTAACATTTAAGAATTCATCAAATTAAATAATTAGAAGCTAAATTATTTAATTAAAATATATTATAAGAAATAGGAGAATGTTGCTTCAAAGAAAAAACTTTTTTCAGGCACATTCTACATTTGGAAGTTAATGTTGGTACGTATCATCTCAAATTAAATTATAAGCATTCACGTGATAAAACATCTTTTAAATTTTTTTATTATCTTATTTTTTTTCTATTATATTTCTATGACAATTGTAGAGTTTAATTACAATATTTAGAGTTATATTAACTTTTACCATATTGTGAACTAATATAATTATTCACAATGTTGAATTTTTTTTTTAAGTTGATACAAGATCATACTTAAATGAGTTGTAATAAGTGATTTTTTAATTCAAAACTTAAATGAGTTGTGATAAAATAACTTTTAATTCAAATTTTTATAGGATGAATACACTTTATACTCACCTGAAAATAAATCTACTGTTTTAATTAGAATTTGTCCAATTGAGTTTAATTATATTTTAATTGAAATTATTCCTCAAATTCACATTTTTAAGTTTATTAACCTACTTGTGTTACTTTGATGATATATTGAATTATAGGTGATTATTTTCAGTGATTCCAATGATTTTAGAAAGTTAGGTTTTGGGGCTTGATAAATGAATAAAACATTTGAAGAGGAAAAAGCTAAGTTAATGTATGCAATAAATAGTCTAGCCTGATTAATCAAAGTCCAATTTAATTATCTTAAACAGAATTGGAAACAAAATATATAAAAGATAAGGGAAACAAAAACATTTGAAAATAAAATTGGAAACAAAATATATGAAAAATAAGAGGAAATAGAAAAATCTGAAAAAGAAATCTACATAATCTAAAAACGAGAAAACAAAATTTGAGAAAAAAAAATTTAAGAATAAAATTTACAAAATTTCAAAAACAAAATCTACAAAATTTCATAAATAAATATATGAGAAAAATAATGAAAAAAAAGTCGAAACATAATCGAAATCCAGAATTTTCAATGAAAGAAAACTTATAAAGTGAATAGAAATTATTGAAGTTATATCATGTATATTCAAACTATAAATCGTCACTGTTACAGTAACAGAATCAAATATATCCACAATCAATTAAATTAATTATCAATACTTTTTAACAAATACTCATTGTATCTATCTATTTCTTTTTAAAGTTATTCATTAGGGACTTATTTCATAATTTAAATTTCTAGGTAAAAACAGTTTAAAGATACTTTGATCGGCATTAGTATGTACGGAGAATAATATGGGACATGTTACCAATTAGGAATAACTTGATTAGAAAGAGAGTGTAATTAAGGAGTCCTATAGGTCCTTTGTGTCAAGAAAAGATAAAAAATGTCTAACATCTATTTTGTATCGGTAAAGTAATGTGGGAATTGTGTGAGGGATGGAGTGGGAAGCTCCCACACAACAGTTTACTAATTATATTAAAAATATATTATTAATTATATTAGTAATTATATTTCTACAATTTTATTATATACTTTTTAAAATTATTATTATTTATTTAAATTTTAAATTTGAATAATATTTTTTTAATTTACGTTTTTTTAAATTAATATTTAAATATAAATTTTTATATAATAATATAAATAAGTTATATTTTAATAAATTCACATATATATATATATATATATATTATTGTGTCCCCGTGTCCTGTAATTTGCAATTTAGCCGTATCCGTGTGTCTATGTCGTATCCGTGTCCGTGTTCATATTCGGACTTCATAGATTAGGAGTGTCACAGTTAGACACGAGTCTATTCTCATTCATTTTCTATCATTTCATTTATTGGACCAAAGGAAAAGGGTTAACACAGATCTGATAGAAATAAAGTGGTATTCAGAGGAGGGGTAGTAGATCAGGTGAAAATTTTTTGTCTAACATAATTAAAGGGTTGGTTATGGTGTAAGCATAGGATGTTGAAGACAGTATTCTCTTATTCAAATTGGTATTTTACTCCAATAAAATGTTTAGAATCACTAAAGTAGGGTACCTAGAACCTGATTAGATGGGTTGAGAGAGAAAGAGTAGGTGGGTCATCGTTTGCAGGTACATCTATTTCGAAAGGAGGGATGAAGCTTACAAGTTTGAGGCAACTAGTGGAACCAGGATTGAGACTATATTGAGATGTTCAAATATTCAGTGTGAACAGAGAGTTTGTTGTGTATAATAAAATTAGTACATGAGTATTCCAATACATTAATTTTAGATCTTAGTATTCTATGATGAGTAATCACTATCTCAATAATTTTAGATGTATTTGTTTTAAGGTGTGTTTGGATTAGAGATTGAATTTGAGGAAGTGAATTTGAGTTGATTTAAGATGAAAGTGTGGAAAAAGGTAGATTGTTTAGATTAAGGAAAATATGGTAAGATTTGGGAAGAAAGTTTCTGAAAGTTTAAAAATGATGTGATAGATATAATATTATTTTAATATATAAAATTATAAAATATTATATTTATAATTCAAAAATAAAATATAATTAATTTAGTTAATATAATTAATATTTTTTTTAAATTATAGAAAAATATTAAATTAATAATTACCTTTAAAATAAATTTAATTTATTATAAAATATGTTAATTTATTAATTGAGAAGATCAATTTTTAAAATATATAATTAAATTTTTTAAAAATAATTATTATTCTATAATAATAAAATAATTATTTTGATATAATTTATCTTAAATAGATATATTTATATTAAATTATAACTATATTTATATTATTATTAATAATTATATTAATACTTTTATTAGAAAAATTTATATAATATTTAATTTTTAAATATTATTTATTATTATATAATATATATAATCGATTATGTTTTAACTTAATCGACTATACATATATAATATATAATATGTAATACGTTAATATATCTTATACCTATTAATATATTATTATAATTATTTATAAAATATTATTTAATATTTTTTTAATTACGAAAAGTAACCTTTTTGCAAATCTTTGCTTAAAGAAGGAGAAAGTTTAGACAATTTTCTTTTTTTCGTTTTTCGTGTTTTAATATTTTGTTTTTTTAGTTTTTATTTTCTTTCTTTGTTCTTAAAGTTTGTATAGTTGGAAAGAAACATACCTTTAAAGTTTATCTTGGAAAGGGTCTTATATATGTAAAAGGACTTTAGGTTAGGCTTGATAGTTTTGTGTCTTTTTGTCCTGTGTAAGATTGGGTTAACCCTAAAATGATGCACTTAATTTTATTTATTGTTTAGGTTAGGCTTGATAGTTTTTTATCTTTTTGAGCTGTACATTTAATTTTATTTATTGTTGACTATTAAAGAAAAAATATTACAACTTACATGATGTAGAAAAAATAATACTAGTTCTTTTAGATGTTAATTTGGATGGTATCCTAAGAAACTAGAAATTAAAGAGAAGATTGAATCACCGCACACACAGGAGTCAGACATCAAACTATTGGTGATAATAACATATTTCTTAAAATAATTATAGGTTTCACTCTTCAATTTCATCACGAATCACAGTTAAAGATAAATCTGGTCTCAAAAGAGTCCAACTCAATAAAATAAATAGTTGGAAAATTGAAAACATTTATTGGTTACAAAACAAAAATAACAAAGGTATGAAAATTTAAAGACATTGACTCTTGTGGGTGACCACTTAACCACCTGAAAATGTCACAGAAGTTTCGTGAAGCTGCTGCAACCTTGATGAAGGAACGTTGACTCAATCTCTCTTCTTTTCATTGACTTTGGTATTATGCTTATTTAACAAGCCAAACAATAGTTGCTGCTTATGCTGTTGATAAACTTTAAACATAAAGTATGTTTTATAATCGTTAATTAAAAAATTTATAACACTTCTAAGTTTCTTGAGCATTGTAGGGGATGTGGTAAAACAACAAAATTTATTGGAATAATAAACATAAATATTTAGTGATGAATTGATTTTCTGTGAAATATGGGTTTATTCTTTGTTAATTGAATTTGAACCGGTATTTAAGGGTAAGTGATAAGAACCATTTTTAGTTTTTAATAATCAATATTTTATTATATTCCTTTAACCATGTAATATTTTATTATATTAAATATGAATATATTAAAGAGACAAAACTTATGCATGCATTTAGCCAATATATCAGGTTTTTAATCAATTGGATTGTAACAACTATAGTTTTATTTATTCTAATTTATAGTAAGATGTATTCTAATTTTAAAGCATATTTGTCTTAATTGAAATTGGAAGAGGATCTTAAAAGAAAAAAAAAAAAAAAAAAAAAAACTAAACGACCTATCAAACTAAGATAATAAATAATACCATAAAAAGAAAAAAATTATAAACTGATTCCCAAAATTCTCGACAATTGCCCATGTAGGCAGTTAAATTCAGAAACTGAAATCAAATTATTAATTTCAAATAAACAATTAATAAATTACATATTAAATTTCGTTATAGCATGAATTAAAAATTATTTTCTCTATAATAACATATAGTTAAAAACTTTATTTGGTGTACATAAATTATTTTTCCATTTTAAGAAGACACTCACTTAAATTAAAGAAATAACTGCAATTTAATTATATTATTTTATATAATAAACAAAATTACATAAAATAAATAGTATATATTTGTATTTATAAAAATATAAGATAACATACCATATATTTGTGCTAGTAAATATAAGAAAAAATAGAAAGGATGGATCTCTCTAAGCTAAACTATGAAAACACTGGTAAAAATAAACTAGGATATTCTGCTAGTATAGATATAATATTTTATCCTAGGTAATTGGTCACATTATTTTCCAATTTAATTTAAGCAAACATATTTTCAAAATTGCTCAAAGTCAGGAAATAACAACCAAATTTGGCAAATTTACATATATATAGAAAAACTAGAAACAAAAAATTAAATGAATTAAACAAACCTGAAATCAAATCATATATCAGCAGAAAAAATTGAAAAGAGAAGAAAGAAGTTTTATAAATAAAAAAGAAGTTTTTCCACTGGCACTCTCTCTGGGCAGCCTCATCTTCCCCACCCAAATGTTCAAGTTGGAATCTTTGGAGCGATTTCGAAGTGGGTATGACCCTATATAGGTATTGTGTTGAATAAATAGTTTCGGGTGGTGAAGATGATGACGATGGAACCCAGAGTGATAGGGGATTACATAATGGGTCCTCCAATCGGGTCGGGTTCGTTTGCGGTGGTATGGCGTTCAAGGCACCGAACTTCCGGTGTGGAAGTTGCAATTAAGGAGATTGATCACAGACAACTCAGTCCCAAAGTCAAGGAACACCTTCTCAAAGAGATTTCTATCCTTAGCACCATCAAGCACCCCAACATCGTTAGACTCTTCGAGACAATTCAGGTAAGTTTTGACAACTATGTACAAACAAAGGTTGAGTCTAAGGAAGAGACAAATTTCTGAAATGAAGTGACTCACTCTTGGAAGAGATGCTCACAATCTGTATGAGAGTATTTTGAATAGTGTTATCTATTCGTAAATAACATAAAATAAAATAAAAAATCACTTTTTTATTTGTTTGTAACGATTTTGTTTGAAAGAATGTGGTATTTACTTGTGTTGGAGATGTGTCTATATTTAGTATTGCATAATATATAGAACGGAGTTCAAAGGATTAGGAATATTCTTGTTTTGCAAGAAGAATAACTGTGTCTTTGTTGTTGTGGTTTAAGACCAATGACAGGATTTACCTTGTTTTGGAGTATTGTGCCGGTGGGGACCTTGCTGCTTACATTCAGCGCCATGGCAAGGTTTCTGAAACTGTTGCACGCCATTTCATGAGGCAATTGGGTTAGTGAGTGTTTTCAATCATTTGGTCTTTTCTATACTAATTCTTTGGGGTGGACTGTTTTGGCTGCTTGCTAATTATTTTGTAACATATGTTACTATGGATTAATAAAGGTTAATTTTTGTACTTTCTTAATGGTTAGGTAGTTTTGCTTGTACAAAACTTGGTGATCTATTTTATCATCTGCTGTGCTATTCATTCAATGGTATGCAAGGGGTAAATTTCTATCGTTTATAATGTGGGTGTTCTTGTAGCTGCCGGGTTACAGGTGCTTCAAGAAAAGAACCTCATTCACAGAGATTTAAAACCACCGGTATCTCACTTTATTTTGTGATGCTGTAAACTTTTCATTGTATGCAAGTAGATAAGGGATTACTTTTGAAACTTGTGAAACCACTTAGTTTAGAAATCATATATCAGTATGTAATATGTTATAAATTATAAATCCATACAACTAACTACTTTTGAACTCATAATTGGTTTAGGTATTATTGCACACATATTAATTCATATATCATGTCTTTATTTTTCTTTTTCTCCTAAACATGCAGAATTTACTATTGGCAACTACCGCAGCCACACCAATTATGAAAATAGGAGATTTTGGTTTTGCAAGGTATGATGGTTTCTGGGATGTTAAACAATGCAAACAAAATTTTCTCCTTTGTAGCTGTTATAATCTGGAATGACTTGTTACTTCTTTTTTTCCTTTTTTGTTGTTTTATTTATTGCTTATTGGGGAATACAGTTGATAGTTGTAGTCTTGATAAATTGATTAACTTGACCATAGCCATTTTTATAAACAGTGTATTTACTTGCAGATGCTTCATCAACACTATATAATAACTCCCTTTTAGTTTTATATGTAAAGTATTCAAATGGTCTGTCATATTTGGTAATTTTTTTTCTTCAATCTGGTTGAAGCAATAAGGTAAAAAAAACTTATGAATTTCTTGCAATGGGTAGTTTCCTGATATATCGTTGTTCTAGGTCTCTCACACCCCAGGGGTTGGCTGATACACTATGTGGTTCACCTTATTATATGGCTCCAGAGATAATTGAAAACCAAAAGTACGATGCCAAGGTGACAAAAGATAGACTGAAATCAAATTGTAATTACTAATATCTGTTATTGTTTTCTTCATAAAGATATGAATCATATTATGGATGCAGGCTGATTTATGGAGTGTTGGAGCAATATTGTATCAACTAGTGATTGGGAGGCCACCATTTGATGGAAATAGTCAATATCAGGTTTTGAGAAGGAACAATCAGTATTTTCTTTTGGTAAATAGTGATATGTCTTTCTTTTTTTTTCTTATCATCTCTTTTTGTTTCAGCTTTTTCAAAATATTTTGGCATCCACTGAACTGTACTTTCCGCCAGAGGCATTAAAAGAGCTACATTCTGATTGCTTGGATCTTTGCAGAAACCTTTTACGTCAAAATCCAGGTACTCATTGTAACTTTATGTCCTGGACATTTGTGCATGTTTATTATGCGGCACTGATATGTAAATGTGTGAAGGGACTGAGTCTATGGGTGAAATTATCCTACCTGTATTTATAATAACAATTGGTTATAGGTTATTCTAGAAACCGTTAAAAGTTACTGTGTAATATGCAGATGAGAGATTAACATTCAAGGCATTCTTCAACCACAATTTCCTTCAGAATTCTAGGTCATAATTCTTTTAATTTCTTTTTTCTTCTGTTCTTGAATCTTGTTACATTTCTTTCAATCTCATAGCTGCTTGTAGTGATTTCTTGTCATTCATGACTTATAGGTCTACTGCAGGAAAATTGACAGTTCATCAATCGGGTGGCTCTCTATCCGAGATATCTCCAACTAATGCGAATGATAAGATGGGGAAGGCTGCTAATGCTGTTACTCATTTGTCAAATGAACCCAGAGGTTAATAGTCCCTATACTCGGTATTCTAATTTTTGCATTGTTTTCTTTACAGTTTCTAACCCTTAGTTTCTAACCCTTGCTTTTGTATTCAGATTCCTGTTTAATGCAGTCTGTCGAGAAAGACTATGTCCTTGTCAATTCCCATTTTGCATCATTGGAGGCTTTTTCTGACTACTTTGATTCATCTCTGCAAGATGATTCCTTATACAGTATTTCTCTATCTCATTCAAATATTACTAATCTGGATGTTGGAGTTGCAAAAAAGGCAAAGGATTTGACATCTTCCTCCAGTAGAGGATTAGAGAATTTAAAAAACAATGAACTCGAGACATGTGAGGCATCATTTGAATTTACTCCTTCAAGGAACGAGCACGAAATTTCCTCACTGCACTCTTTAGAGTTGTTGCGTCAGTACGTGAAGATCCTTAAAGAACTTTCACAACAAAAGGTGAGTTTGTGTTCAGTAAATGAAAGGTTATGTTTTTTTTTTTCTTAGAACTTTTACCAAAAAAGAGCCTTAGTATACTGCTGCTGGATTTGTATTTTCTATCATCACATTTTAGTTTCAGGGGTTGTCAAACCTCTTCCGAGATAAAAATATGTGCCATACTCATGGCTGATGCATCTTTCTATCACTTTGTTTCATCTTAATTTGAATGGTTATTTGGTGCAGCATGATACAGAACTGTATCTAGAGTCACTTGCTGTTGAGTTGGTTGTTTTGGCGATATGGAAGAAGGCTCTAGAAATTAGTAACTCTTGGCTAGCCTCCCTTACTAGGAGTGAGTTGCCTGAGAGCAGTTCACCTAATGAATCCATAACTTCAAGTAATGTGGAGTTACCACAGACTTCAGAACCAAAATTAGACTTTAGTGATCCTGCATCTGTCACCATGTGGGTCAAACATGAGTTTATTGGTGCTGTTGATCGTGCTGAAAAACTATCATGTCGAATTCAAAATATGGATGGTAGGATTTCTTTATGTTTCTGAACTTAAAATCCTTTCATGTCTTCTAAAGATATATTGTTAACTATCTACTCCCAAAAAATTGCAGGGGCTGCTGAGATGCCAGATGCAATGGAAATTATATTCCAAAGTGCTCTCTCAATCGGGACGAGTGGTGCAGTAAGTAGCCTAATATGTTTCACTTTTGAATTTTCTTCAAAACTTGTAATCTTCCTCAAAGATCATATATAAACGTAAAAGGGTATCTATATAACGTAATCAGTACTTGCCTGAGTAGGTATTCATTTTATTTTATTTTTTTGCCATTTCTTTTAGGTAGATGAATATATGGAGAACGGAGATAGGGCTAATGCATCTTACTCAAGAGCGATGCTGCTACTTTCATTTTTGGTGAGAGAAGCAGAGAACCTTCCGTTGAATCCACCATTTTCACTCATTGACACTAATAAAGAGAGAATCTTAGAGTACATTCACATATTGCAGTCTCGTAAGAAATCTTCATTGAAGTCCTCTTCAAATTGACTTACATCAAAGTAAATGTAACGGGTTGTTATACAATTATCATGGCCTTGTAAAGGAGACTTGCCTTTACTGCATCATTTTATGTATATAATGATAATTCTTTGACATGGGAATTTGTAAATATTGTATAGCAAATAGTAATATACAATTTTGAAGACACTATTATCAATGAATTGAAATTTCTTGAGGAAAACTATATTTAAATTTTACATACAAAAATTTCCCTCGCAAGTCTGATGATCGAGTTCTTTTAAAAATATGAAACAATTATGAAAAGTAATTCAAAAACATGATGCGCTTAAAGAAAATTGTTTTGTTCAACATCACAAACTTTGTATATTTGGTTTCTCAACTTACAAAAATGCAGGTCATTACGTTCTGCACCCTCATGGTTTGAAGCTGTACTTATATGGGAGTGGCGAAATGTCAAAAACATTCGCGGTTTAGATTTATAAACCCCAAACGTTATTTTGGATTGAGTGATAATCCGAGAAAGATCTGAATTGCACTAAACCAATTTGATCTATTCTGGAATATATATTTTAAAATGTATTTCTTGATTCAGAAATACATTCTGAAATATATTAATACATCCTGAAATCTATTTTTATAAAATCTACTATTCAGAATACATGTCTGTGAAGAATAAAAGTGAAAATTCAATTTTTATGAAAGGCAGGATGAATATACGAGGGTACAGAATGCAATTGCCTAAAATGCAAAAGGAAGAAATTGTTCCTTCGGCCAACGACCTGTGGCAGCAGAACTACAGACAGCGTATTAACCGCACGCAATTTAAATTTATTATTTCGATATCGCTCATTCTCATTTCAAAATAGAATTTGATGAAAAACTATTGCGAAATATACTGATAAAAAGATAGGAAATTAATTAATATAACTAATCTTCTAGAAAATTAAGATTGAGAGAAAGTAAACAAAACTTCGAAGTCTAAAATGCAAAAAAGAAAATCACATCCGTGTCATTCAACGTAATGCATCTACCACATCCAGATACAATCATACAAGCCTCTCTTGTAGTCTGAAAACATTCTGGTTGAATCTGGGTAGCTTTTGAAAGAAAAAAAGAAACATAGTTCATAGATAGATGCAAAACAATAGCAAGTAAAACGTGGAAAGTGGCTGAATGAAGGATGATAAATTACTTAATGTTCCGGCTCAAACAATACTTAATGTTTCTTATCTAAAGTCTATTTAGCGGAGTTTTTAACAGCATTAACACCAGTCCAAGATAGTAAAAGAGCGTACACAGTAATTTAATATGGTACACACATCTACACGACAAGTTTCGTGAGCTGCAGAATTAGAAATAAACAATATAGGTACACCGTTGAGGGGGATTCAGAAATGATATGCAAAAACCAAAGGTTGCCTTTATGTTATTGCATGCATGCATCAAACCTCAAGTCGAAGTATCCCCTTCCAAACGTATTCTCTTACAACCTTTCTCTTCACCTTGACTGCTGGCTCCAACCCTATTTTCTTTGGCCTCCACGGAACATCTTTTGTAGGGTTTAAAACCTGTTCGACGAGTCTTTAGCTTTCCTTGACCAAGCCCAATGGTTAACAGTCCCACGTTATTTTCTACAAATGGCGGGTTCTTATGCATTGCTTTATAATTAGAACCGCATTTCTTGCTGTCAAGGTCTTCATCTTTGTCAGCTATGTTTTGCTTGCTATCATTGGTGATGTCCATTTGGTCCTTATTCTTTAAAGCATGAGGAGGTGAAAAGCTTTGAGGCAACTTTTCTCTGGAGAATAGAGCCTGAAATGCTAGTCTCCCCTGAAAACAAGTAGCATGAGAAGAGAAAAAACTCATACAAATGTTGTATTAAGATGTCATTAAGATAACTGGGATACCTCTTCAGAGACCTCTTTCCAAGAATCAGTAAGGTTGCAAATGCTTCTACGACGATTACTAAACTCAATGGCTAAATGGTTAGCATCGGGTGTTTCAGGCTCTTCCTTCTCTTTCTCATCCTTCCCTAGTGCATCAGTTTCCACATCGCTGCTTGAGGCTGTGTTGGAACCACACGAGGAGCGGTCAACCTGTTTTCTGCCCTTCATTTTGTTGGAATCAAGGTGCTCAGAAATTACTTCGTTCGTCTGATCAGTAGCCTTTGGTGAAGTATTTAACTTGGCATCTCCACTCTCAGAATCTGATGAAATAATGGCTAGTGACTTTGAAGCTGGATGTTGAGCTTGCGGTGCTTCCGAGCATTCTGGATGCATCTTCTGATCTTGCACAGGAGGATTTTGTAGAGTACTCGTCTCTTGTTCTGCATTTAGAGCTGGTGCTTCAGCAGTATTCATTGATGGGACTGCAGTCACAGATGCAGGAGGACATGCAAAAGCAGTATGAAGAGGAGCACACAAAGGAAGCAATCCATGAGCTGCCCACCACGCAGTGGCAGCAGCTACAGTAGCAGCTGCAATAGCTGCAACGCTTGGAGGGGAACCAATTTGTCTGGATGTGAAACCTCCTTGGGAGCACCTAGGAGAATCTGCTGAAGTTTCTGGATTTGCATAGGGCCAAAATGTGGCAGCGAAACTTGCTGCAGCATGTGCTGCTGGGTTTTGTAGCAAGGTAGAGACAATAAGATTAGAAAATGTGGAAGACATGTGAAGAAATGATTGGTAATCGTCCTGGTTGTGTTGTGTGAAGGGAGGATACGGAAGAAATGATTGATGAACAGAAGATCGTGCTGTGTTATTTTGACTTTCACTTGTGTTCGTTGGAGCTGAATTCGTGAAAAGATTTGGTTGCCCATTAGCCCCTCCTATTGGCTGAAACATAGAGTCTCGAAACAGCACATCTTGTGATGGATTTTGAGTACTTGTTCCAAGTTTCCCGTCAACCACGTGCACAGTTACATGTCTAGGGTAATTCTGATTGCCTTGCATCCCATCTATTGTTAATGCACTATCGAGACCATCTGTTTTCTCATTTTGAACCAATTTCGTTTGTAAAGCATCAGAATTCTCTAACGTGGAGTTTTTACTAGTGCCATTAGCCTGTTTTCCATCATTGAACTCCAAATTCCCGTTTCCGAGTTCAACAGTCAGAAATGATTCAGTTTTTTCATCTCGAGTTGGTACCTCTTTCACTGAAGTTGTAATCTCCTTTAATACGCATGAATTTCCCAGCGGCACTGACATAGATATTGAACTCCTGTTTGCTGAAGATATAGAGGAACAAGGTACCTCCTGGATAACTGTAAATACTTTTGAGCAGTTCTCATCCTTATTTTCCTTTACTGTTGTTGGCCCCTCGTCGAAATCATATTTCTAGTAAAATAAGAAAAAGGCTGAATTATGTCACTGACAAAGGAAACTGAAGAAAAAAAAGAACTGTGTGAAAGTGAAATATATATGTGTGTGTATAATATTAACCTCCGGAAGTGGTTCTTTTTCCAAGTCCAGTGGTTGGATGTCATGTGAAGATTCCACTAAATTGAGCTTTCCATCCTTTGCTCCACTATGTAATGTTGCGGTACCAATTCTGGTCTTCCGAGGATAAGGATTGCTTGGTTTTCTTTTGGGCCGTGGAGGGGGAATATCTATATCAAGAGCTTGTCCAATTGGAACACCCTTTACAAGAGCCTCCTTCTCCAACTGGAGGTAAAAGTCCAAATGGTATTCTCAGCAAGTGAAGTTTCATAAAAACCATTAAAAGCGCTAACTGGAGAATTATAGCGTTTTTTTCTAAAGCATAATTTCCAAAATACTTTTTGGATAATAGAAATAGCTGTGACGCATCAGTTCATTCAAAGCACAAAAGCTTAGAAAAGAAAACATCCATAAATATTGTTCAACGAAGTTGAGGGAAAAAAATCAGCTGTGGATGTAAGCAAGATGCATATGGGTGCAAAACGTAATAGTCTTCGAACATGTAGGAAGCTATCGGTATTACAAAAACATAGCTCTATGAAATTACATGGTGGCAGCAGTTCCAAAAAATTTGCAGAAGCAAGCACTGTTAACTTGTGCGCAAACACAACTTGACAAGTTTATGATCTTAGGAAGCTAAATCTTTCATTTTCAAAGAAATTAACTTCCTATGTTCAAAAACAAAAGTTCTTTTGTATTAGGATGGTGGTTAGGACTCCAGAGGAATTAGAGCCTCTGCGATCCTTAAACCACTGAAAAATATCAGCATAGGCAGTTGGAGATGTTGTCAAGCCATCTATATACGAAATTTCTGTTTCAAATTCCATGATAAATAAATAGTTCTACCTCTGGTTATTTAACTACAGTGGCCTGCCTAATGACACCAAAACCCTGTCCTACGGGGTTGGTACAACCAATACTCTCCCTACCCTTTTCATTCACTATTTGCTTTGGTTCAAACTTCAAGTTCCATATGCAATTTTCTTTTCATTTAATGTTTAAATTTTTCTCTTGGATATATAATCTCTTTTTACTAATTTTTTATTAACGACTGGTGTATAGTATGGTTAACTGACACCAGATGTGAGTCCACTGCCCTCGAAGGCCCTCTAACTCTTCTCATGCTAGCCTTGACAAACGAGAAATTGTTATCAAAGCCTATATCCCTACCTTGAGGTTGGACTTCATAGATGCCTAATCCTGTAAAATTAACGTTCCAGATGTCCTATCCCGAAGATATTAAGGGTGCTTTAAGACTCATGATCCACATCAGATAGGTAATGGTCAAAGACAGGTATTCTTCATAAGTGAGTGGAGTAACCCGCACTTTTTCAGTTAGGCCTAGTTCATTATTTCTAATTCATAAAATGAAATCCAATGCACTTTATTTATTATAAAGTATACAGATTAGGCTTGAATTGGCTAATGAAAAAGACCGTGTGTTTCTCACACAGCATATAAAATATGCATATTAATGGCCTCTCTTATCACACTTAATCTGACCACTCTTGTTTCTCTGGTGATCCACTATACTAACAGAGGACAGCAATGTTATATGTGAAAGTAATATTTTATCAAACTGTGTTTAAGCATTGGACTGGTTCTTTCTGTCATTCAAGTTAAAGAGAAATATACAAAGGCATTTCAAGAAGTTTCTCTGTTCCAATGAAATTTATAGATTTCAGATTAAGGACAATAATATTTATTTATAGACCTGGCATCGGGCCATTCAAATACACATATTCTTCGGCTTCAATCTGCTCTTCCCTTTCTTTAAAAGTGTGTCTGTGCATATTCCATTAATCTTTATATGTTTTAAAAAAAAAATTCAGGAGGTAAAATCCTCTTTTTCCATTTATCACTTCTCTACAGAAACATGTTTTATTGAGAAATGTTTCATATTAATCAGAGATACGTTGATAGCCTATCTTTTGAACTGTATAATGTTCAAGTTAAATATGATGTCAAAGCTTGATTTTGCCAATTCTTGACCCCGACAAATAAGCATTCAAATTAAGCATTCCGGTTTTATTTCTCGGGATTGAGCTCATATGTAAGAATTTCTACAAAAACTGTTTAAAATCCATGTAAGTTCAGGCGTGAGTAGTATTTGACTATATGGGCACTTTTAAACTTTATAGGCATGCCCCTACACTCAATAGCACACATTTTGAGTTGTAAGGGTGAACATTTTTTCTGCTAGTCTAGTAGTCATAGCTTTGAGAAGTTCTAGTCTGTGACACTAGCACAGTTAAATGTTCAAAAATAAAAAATAAAACAGTTAAATAAAAAAAAGGGGGCTGGCTTGACCAAGATAATCAAATTGATTACCTGAATGTGGAAATTCTTTCCCAAGGGAGAGGGATATAGAGCATTAACACATGTATTGTCCATCTGTGAACTAATAATAAGCAATTGTATTTAGAGCACTCAAAATACAGACTTTAAGCTCTTGTACAAATTAGCATGAGCGATATTAATATTCCAATAAATCGGTTAAGTTACCTCTAAGATTGAAGATACTAATATAGAGAGGTCGTCTGGTCTTTCTATATGACAATGCACGCCAGCATCCTATAGCTGGAACTCCAGCTACCTCTTTTTTGAAGGATAAAAACTTTTCTAATTATATATAGATCAATATCATAACGTATAACCTAACAACCCTAACGTCCTTAAAATCATCAAGACCTTCAAGAATCCTTATTAATTTGGAGGCAAATAATTGTCCTAGTGAATCTATCTATGTGGCTGTACTCCCATGATCCATAATTAAAAATTCTACTCCACTATCAACACATCATATGAGAATCATGTTCCGGTATCAAACAATTTACTGTGTCACGAAACTTCCCACTTCCCAAAATGGGTACCGCTCTCTTGCCATGGTGAATCAATCAATCTATGTAACTTCCTCTAAGATAATCTAGCAAGCATAAGACATTCATCACTCGTTATTTTCTTTTTCTCAGCAATGCATTGGTAAGCTCTACCAGATATGGTCCATGACAATATTGAATTCGATTTTCCACCACTGAAAATCCCAAATGAATAAAATCAATAAACTTTAAATCTTCAATGCACCTTCATACACTCTTCAACTCTTCAGATAGAAATTGAATGTTCTCTCACCACCAAATAATAGAAGCAGCCAAACAGGTAACTTCAAATTTCTCATACTTCTCGTGAAACCTAATATTGCTCTGTAACTGACGCATCAATTTTCTTTCCAAGAAATTCATAACACAATGGGCTCCTGAAAAAGAAAACCACCACTATCTGCACCTATAGAAAAAAAAAAAAAAAAAAAAAAAAATCTTAACTTCATATATAGAGACTTTAGTGACTCACTAAAACTTCATCAAACATATATATAGCTCTTGTCGTCCACCTCAAAGTAAAAAACAAGATTTTATCTGTTACAAATTGCTTTCTAAAGAGCGGACAGAATATTTTGATCACAGTCTATCCTCCTTCAGTTCTGCTTCAATTCCACAAATGACCAATGTCTATTCAACCTCTATTTGATGGTATTGCAAGTTGACACTAATTTTCAGGAAGCCCTAAAGCTGCCAAGTGTGAGTAAATTGAAATATAGTTTACGTTCCTAATGTTGGGTAAAACAAATCCATCCAAAGAAATAAAGTGAACACCAAACAGGAAAACACAAGAACCCAAAAGGCCAACCCAAGGAAATACGAAACATAACTCTGTCTTGCCTTATGACTGAATCAAACTCTGCAAGTAATGGCATAAGTGCTTGTAGGCTACGATGCTTCTTCACAACAACACAAACATATGTCAGTTTTTCACTTGCCATTTTACAGAACCAAATATCAATTGTTAGGTTAAGGCACATGAGTGACCTTTTGTATCACATTTCTAACATGATCCTCACACAAGAACCTTTCACGCATGAAGAACGGATAATGAACAAGTCCATATACCTTGTGCAGAACGTTAACTATTTCTAAAGAAGAATGGAGTCGACAAGGATCAAACTCCCAACCACAAGGTTATAGAAACTCTAATGCCATGTTAAGAATCATGTCGAATGGCGCCATGTAATCCATATAATCCACATTATGGTCCCCTCTCGTATTACACATATCTTTGAAACATGTTCAATTGTGTATGTTATCCATATATCCATATACCTCACCTAATGGTATAAGGCCTTTTTGTTGCTATTATATTACGCTTGTTTCGTTGTCTTCTCTTCGTTATCTTAGATGGCGACATATGCTTGATCAAATGTGTCCTTTAGAATAATGGTACTTGAGACCCCATTCTTCTCAACTGGGAAAGTCTATAGTTCATTGTCTGTATATTTTTACCATGAAACTTGGCCATGACAGTCAAGTTAACCGACTACAGGTATGTCTAGTAGCCAAAGATCAAACACGAAACTTTGGCTTAGGTGATACTTTCTTACGGCTAAAATTACCTTTATCCAATTGTTTTTGTCCAAAACTGTCATTCACCTCTGGCCTTTATATTAACATGATATAAAGAATGTTTTCCTTCATAGTGATCTCACAAAGGAAGTTTACATGAAGCAACTTTCAGGATTTGTTGCTTAGGGGAGTCTCCTAGTCTAATTTGTCATATACACAAATTTGTTGTAGCCTCTAGCAATATCATAAGACATGGTTTGCCATATTTAGGATGGAAAAATGTGTTTTCCGTCCCTTTACTTTCGTTCAAACGTAATCAAGGTCTCTGGACCTTGCACTCGAAGTTAAAAAAGTTAGAAGCACGATGAAGAAAAAAAAACAGATTATAAGACGCAAAAATTATATATTATCTCCACAATGAAGACTATAAAAAGGAATAATATATTTGTCCAAAAAAGGAATAAATGTCATTATCTTCACAATAAATGATATAAAAGAGAAATAAAATATTTTTCAAAAACATAGAAAATACATAAACAAATTTTACATACTATCCCTTTCACAACTAATAAAATATTAAAAAAATTTAAAGGTAAAATAAATACGGGTGTTAAGAACTGAACTCTAGACCATTTGGTTGCAGAGGTTCAGTTATCGTGTCATGAACCAACTATCCAAAAAGCTTAAACTATTAAGTGATGCATGAATGGTTTTGTGTTTTAGGAATATTTTGTCCGAGTAAATTTTGGTTTTCATTCCGGGAAAAGTTTTTCGTCACTCTACAATCTAAGATCAATACTTTTGGTAGTTATTGTCATATGAAATTGATTAATATCGGAAGGTCATTTAACCATCACAAGTGATACCCAATAATGCCTATATATAGTGTCATGCCAACAAGTGACTCCCAAAGAAATTGAGCCTTAAAATAATTTTTATTTATTTGTCTTAAAATGAATGTATAGGGTTAAAACAACGATTTTAAATTTTTGAGGAATAAAAAATAAATTTGCTCATTTTACAAGGACTAAAAACAATTATTTCAAATTTTAAGGGGATTGAAAACTAAAGAAAAATCTTTTAGGGACTAAAACTAAAATTCACTCATGGGATATATTTAACCCTATTAATTATTGAAGCCTGAAGTTTGGACCATGCAGAGACCCACCCAACTTTGTGCTTAAATTTAGCTTTTTATTTAGAAGAATGAGGGCCAACAAGAATCAGAATGGTCATAGAAATCCTGACACTATCTCATTAACTTAATTGTAATGTAGACAAATAATGATTTCATATTACATGTCTAACACACAATCTTAAAAAAAATACTTTTCTTATCAAAACAAAACACCAAAAACACAGACAAATTTCCCAACCACAGACAACACCACAAATGTGACTTTCAGTTTTTCCTTACACACAGTGCTGTTAAAACATCAAGACAATACCCATTTATTTTTTAAATATCAAGTTAGATGTTGCATGTCATTAGGGAAGAAAAAGGCATTTTTTTAAAATCCACTCCTCCCAAAGATTTCAAATGCATAACTCAACAACCCTAACACCTTCCTATTTAACTCCAATTCAGCTCAACCAGAAAAGCCTAACCCATATATAGCACACCTATACTAGATCATTTTGACAAATAGACCCCATTGTTAGTAGAATCCTGCGATAACCTTACCAAAAATTCGCAATAAGCAACAAAGGGGCAAAATGATCACCTAGCCAAAGTGCTACAGCTTTTCACTGATACAGATGAACCATTTTTTTGATTTAGTATGAAATTGTTCCTGAATGGCCTCCTCAATATAAGGTGAAGGAAAAAGCTATACCATACCAGTTAAGTATATCAGTCTGTAATCTGCATTATTAGCTTTCCTCTTTCGCTTTTATAGCTATGATTTCCTATTTTTTCCTAGTCGTTAAGATCTTTTATGTTTTATCATTATTCATTGCCTATATGAGATTATAATATTTAATGGTTATATAAAATTATGCTAAATAAATTAAGTAATGTCATTTTATATAATCATTGAAATATTGTTAACTCAAAAATAATGATTAATGATTAACTGATAAGAGCTTTAACAGGGAAAAGGATAAAAATCATTACTATATAAGCAAAAGAGGAAAACCTGATACAGAGGAGGCCATTACAGAACAGAAAATAATGTTATAGAACACTACTTTCTTGGTGCAAGCTAAAGTATGCATCTCCTTAGGGTCTAATTGGGATGGTTGCAAGATCAGGCAAATCAATTAATGAATATAGTGGATCTCTGTGTTCAAATCAATCCAAGCTCTAGAGGTTTTCTAGTGTCAATTTAGTTATGAATGTGTTAATTTAGGAGTTTTATTCGATTGGAGAGTATGTGACTGATAAACAAAAGTGAGAAGGTACCCATTGACCTTTGTAAAAAACTTCTGTGCATGGCTCCTGATTTGCACGGCAGTCTTTGTTCCTATATGCTCTGTATAGCAGAAGTGAAACACCAAGAGGGGGACAGGCCATGGAAGAAAGAAAAAGAAAGTTCCAGTCAAGATTGAATCAAAGATGGAGATCGATTCATGCCATTTTCTAATAGGATATTCACTAATCTTTAGAAACGAAGAAGGACACAAGATCTTGAGGCAAACATGATAAACAGACAATCACCTTCGATGCGCTGCCATGCTCGCCCGTGCAGTTTCAAAGCTTCTAGAAACCTGTTATGCTCCTCCTCTGTCCATCGTTCCCTTTGCTTTGTGATTGTATACGGTTTTCTCGTCTGCAAAAAGCCAGTTAAGTACACAATACCAAAATTAACTCCCTTTCAAGAGAAACTTCCACATATATCAAAATAACTCTTACCTTTACAACTACTTCCTCTCCAGAGGAGTACGTGTCCATTACAGGACGTGAGCAGCTACCGCTGCTTCAGATCTTCCCTGACAAGGAGTGGATACAAGGAATACCGCCTTTCATTTTTTGTGACACGAAACACAGTAAAGAGTAAAGCCGTTGTGGTGAAAGTGAGCAAACTCTGAAGAAGGTATTGTGGTGATGCTACTGCAAAAGAAACAAAGCGAGAACAATAGGAAGAGATCCGTCTCTGTTTTGTATCAGCTGGAATAAGCATTCCAATTCACATGTCACACGTAAAACAGTACTACATAGAAGATGTTTAAGAAAAAAAATAAAGTTTCAACAAATTTCAAGAATCAACCGAGGGAGAGAGAGAGAGTTAGAGAGACGCTTCTGCTCTGAATGAATAAAAGAAAATTTCCTTAATCAGAATCCTCACCGAAACGAACTCGACAGCGCCAAAACCTTTCAAACGCGGAGAAAGAGAGGGAAACTACAATTAGTATAGAAACAAAAAAAACAATAGCAACTATTTCTATCTTCACTTTCACAAATACTTTACTAATCACTGCAAATTTCGATTCCTCCTGTTTGGTTGCCGAGAAAAAATAATCACAAAGCAACTCAAAACCATCGAAATTCAACTCAACAGCCTCGCGCTGCGAGCACTGACAGCACCTGTTACATCCAAATCCAGATGAGGTAAATCCGTTCGCAGCAGTTCGGTTCAATTTTCTCGGAAACCAAACAGAACAAATAAAATAAACTAAAACAAAATAAAATAAAATAAAGGAAAGCGAATACCTCGGAACGAAAGCATGACATCAAATAAGAAGAACCTCTCGCGTGAGCGATCATCACCGGACACTCGCCGGCGGACTCATTTTCCGGCAATGGCGAATCGGTTAGAGTTCAGATCGGAAACCGAAAAAGAGAAAAACGAAAATAGAAAAACCGCGTGATGGAAGCAATCAGAAGAAGAAGAAGAAGAGAGGTTTTGCTGAAACGAAAGCAAAAACAGAACGCGAAATTGCTACACGCACACTCACCCCGAAAGTGTTTAAGCGCCAGGAGCAATCTCAGCCACTATAATTTCGTGTGGATTTATTATTTTCTTCCGAAAATTAACGACTCCTTATTTTTTTGAGACGGAGAAGAGTCGGCTTATGGAAAAGCGACAAGTGGCGCAAAACTACTGGTTCTTGGTGCTGATGCTTACCTTTGCACTTTTCTTAATTTTTTTTACTTTCTTTCTCTATTTATTTTCTCGGGGTGCAGCTTTTAATCTTTTCCCTCGCTACAATCTCATCCACAAACTTCATGGCTGAGGCTTTAGGTCCGTAAAAGCGTAGCCAGCTTGTGATGGTGGGGCCTCTGGTGACGTGGCGAGGTTGACCGCTCGCACCCGGTCACCCGGTTGCACGACGCTTGGGCCACTTGGACCTAGTGGTGTGATATTCGGCCAGCGTGGCCACTCACTTTGCAGTGACCGGCACGTGGCGTTTTGTTGGAGGAACTTCCCTCAGCGCGCGTGCGGTGGACTCGTGCACGTTTTTCTGTGACATACACTGTGATCAGGTGCGAACCTGAGCTTGTACCCTTCTTGCAGTATTTTTGTTTTTTAATTTGGAGAATAACCTCGTTAATTATCCTTATCATCTCAAATCATGTTTTATAGATTTTATATTACGAAATATATATTAAAAACTGCAGCTCTATTTAGTTCGAAAAATATTACGAAAATAATATAAGTAAATTATGAAAAAAAAATACATATATACTGTGTAAATATATTAATTTCGGAAGATTTTTTTTTCTTTATGCTGAATTTATTCGGATTCAATCAAACTAGTATGTCTAGAGAGGAGCATGGTTGTTTTTTTAACAATTTTTATGTAGTTCATTCAAAAATTTCACATTAAAATATATCATTTTTTAAAAAACTTTAGTTAAACTTTTGTATAACTAATTGAAATTTGTTTGTTGTGAAAATAGTTTCAAATATGTATGAATGTCTATCACATAATTGATAAATAAAAATAAAGAATTTATAATTGAAAATAGGTAAAAGGTAAATTAAAGAATAACAAGAAAAAATCACATAAAAAAAATGATATGATTGAATTATGTTAACTAACCTCAATATAAGTCTACATCAAATTTATTTATTGTGATAAGATATTATAATTCAAAGTTTATTTCTTAATTAATACTTGCTTAACTCTTGTATCTTTTTATTATCCAATAATAACTTAATTAGTAATAAGTGTCATGTTCCTATTTATATAATATAATTATTACTATAACTTAACTTTTGTAAAACATGTCTAAATCATCTTGAAAGTAAATGTAAATAGTAATTCTTATTACTAAGTTAGAACATTATTTAGATATATTTTATTGAGGTCATCTACTATATATATGTTATATGTTATAGGTAGTATATGGTCTACTAAACATTCTATTATACTCAAATAATTAGGAATCTAAAAAAAAATTGAATTAATCTTAACATTATTTATTATCAATAATAAATCAATAAACTAAAAATATAAAGTGATGTTTTTATTTCATACATTTAATAGTCTATATTATTTAGAAGTCGAGGCCAAAGTCATTTTAAATATATCTTTCTCTCTTAACTCTCTGACACGTCTTTTAATGACAAAATTGTGACGGAGCTTTGACTTTCAAAACGAATAATACCTCAAATGCGGTAATTGACTATAGCGATTTCTTCTCAATGGACTTGAGGTCAGAATATTGACACTATCTATAGAAACCTCATTTCCTTAGGCCTTGACAGGAGACTTGTTCCAGTACACCTAATAGTCTCACATCGCTTAAGAGTCGAGACCAAGGTCAGTTTAAATATACCTTGCTCTCTTAATTATCTAAGACCATCTTACAGAGCTACGAGTTCCAAAGAAAATAATACCTCAAATACAATAACTGACCCTATCAATATCATCTAACGGACTTAAGGTCAAAACACCTTCTAACTTTTAAGAGAAAATAGTAATTATAATCAATTTATGTTAGAAAAAAAACATTAAAACCATTCATATATAATAATATGTTATCTTTAGTATATTTGTAATTTCATGTAATCATAATTTAATTACTTTTATTAATATAATGTTATTCCATATTTAAACATGAAAATTATTATGTATAATATGACAATTATTTTTAATAAAAATATCTGCGTTTTATATTTACTTTTACTTTAACAATTTATTTTATAATATTTTATTAATTACAATATTACTCTTCAATTATTAAAATTTATATAATAAAAAAATAAATAAAAGTGAAGTTTAGTAAAACAAGGATAAGTTAAAGCAAATAAGTCTTAAATATATTAAGTTTTTTTTATTTGACACCTAAGTTTTGATAATAAAAAATGATATAGTTTTGATATGTCTAATATTTTTTATCCAGTACATTGTAAGCTTAGATTAAAAGTTAAGTAATTATTCAACATATAAAACATTATTAAAATATAAAAAACAAAGGATAGACAGGGTTATGGTAGATCACCTTCACAGAGGGAATGAACAAGCTTTACAATCTCAAACGAAATATTTAAAAAGTGTCAAATGCTACTACAAAGTAAGTAATAACGGCAACGAAAAGCAAGAAGAGCCTAGATGATCAAATTCATTGTGGCTTTGGAAGCTTTTATCTATGAAATCAAATATCAATCTTCTACGTCTACAAAAATGAAAATTGTAAAAGTCATGACGATCAAAACCTTATATTCAGAAGTGTGTTAGCAAATTAGAAGATAAAAAAGTAAGAAGAAGTTCATATATTTATAAAATGATACAACATTAAATGATAAGTTGTGAAGAACAAAGACATGTAAGAAAACTCAAAAGCATATTATTTTTTCCTAACACTTAATAACAAATTACTCTTACAAGAGGCGACTCCTACGAAATTCAAGTCATGTATAATAGAAGTAACTGATGGAGTCCTCTTGCACTAGACAAATTCTTTAAGATGTCATATTTTCTATTTTTTATAGTTTGCCAACAAATATTATCTTGTGAAGATGTTGACTCTAATACTATTTATAAATAAGTGAAAGCTTTGTCTTTATTATCACTAATAATGATGCAAAGATAATTATATAGATAAATGTGTGCATTTCAACTACTTCAAAATACCACAAGTCAAAGGATGTGTCAAAAGTAATGACTTTTAAAAAAAAAATTAACAAGTGATGACTTTACCATTTTGGACACCTCTTTAAAGAATGCATCATTATGCAATAAATGATGATGAGTAAAGAAGAGTTTAAAGAATTTATGAGAGACATCACCAACATTATATATGCATGTGAAAAAGTGCTAAAAACATTAAGTGTTAGGATAAAAGATGATGTCTTCTAAATATTAATCTACTAAATATTAATCTATAAAGAGATATAATTATAAATCTTTCATGTGTATGTGAAATTATTATTTAAAGTGTGAAACTTGTATTCAAACCATTTTTTCATTATATATCATGAGAATAATTTATGTACTTAGTAATACATTTTTTTTTCTTCTCGAAGAAGGTAAACAAAGAAAGATAAGATGAGTATCTTCATTCAAGAGTTAAAAATGTAATGCTAAATAATATAAATTTTACTTGTTGACCATCTTGGAAAAAAATTAAGAAAAGAAAGAGAAATTTGACCTAAAAATAATTAAAACTTGTCTTTAAAACCAACATTATAAAAATTTTAACCCAAAAATAATGAAGAATCTCTCAAAATAAACACTCAATTTTATTAATTTGAAAATTATGCTTTGAATGTTAAAAAAAATCTTATTTATGGATCAAACCATTATAAAAATAATATTTTTTCACTCATCATCTATGTATTTACTTCTCATTAACCTTAATAATAATCCATTTAATCTCATTAATTACCACGGTAAGAGTATGGGAAGTCTAAAAATAATAAAAAGTGCTTTGAACAATACAAATATATTCCATTTTTCTGGTACTTTGATACATAACACTAATTATCATGAAAATCTTTTACTGCATTAATCAAAGATAATCTTTTACTGAATTAATCAAAGATTTTTTAAAATGACTTTTGAAATAATTATCATGAAAATCAACCAAGTGTAACTTACTATAAGCAATCACCTTAGAAACAACCTTTATTATTGCATATATTATTTTTTTTGTTTTTAGTCAAAGTTATTTTTGTGCCAAATTTCTTTATTTGAACAAAATCCATGTCATTTTCTTCAAAAACAAAGTAAAACAATTAAAAAACGTATAGAGAAGGAGAACAACTTTAAGAAAAAGACAAGAAACTAAAGCATTTATACCATAAAAGAATTTAAGAAATGGGAAAAGGTTCACTCCTCTTCTCATGTCTACTAGGAAGAGAGGGATAATACTTTAAATGATTCATGAAAAATACAAAAACAAAAAATAATAATAATTTTTTTCTAATATCAAAACAGAATAAAAGTGACCATAAACCCATCCGCTATGAAGGCAGTGGCAAACAGCGACAATTTCAAAGGGACACCACCAAAAGGAAAAACAAAACAAAAAAGAATCTTACTCAAAAGTTTCATTGTAAAGTATTAATTTTAATTATTCTGTAAAATCTTAGTTTTTCAATTATAAAAAGTAAAATATAAAGAGACAAATAATCACTTTTTTAAACAAATACATATGAATATTATTCCAACAATAAAATTTATTGTATGTAACAAAAATTTTCTTCTGAATATTTAATAACGAAATTTAAATTCAAGATCAAGGTTGGTGGTTTAGAATAATTCCTTAAAAAAAAATAAAAACCTAAAATACATTTTAACATACCTTTTCTTAGTGGTTTTGTTAATAGCCAGCCACAAAGATCGGATGACCCCAGAGCTAGGGCCTATAAACCTAAGTAGCTTGTGAGCCCAACTCATATGTGGACTAGAATTACCAATTATTGGGGCAAACCTATTAAATGATTTTAATTATATAAAAGGAACATAATTAAATAGATTACTTAATGTATACTTTATTAAAATTATGTTCTAATAAAACTTTTGATTATATAAAATTTATCGTTCTGACCATATATAACTTAATTACGTAGAATGTGAGCATTTCTTAGCATACATGATAAAATTAAACATATTTTTAAAATATGTAAATTTTGATCCACTTTAACAAGTTTTATTTGGAAGTTTTTTCATTTTAATAATTTTAAAAACTATTTTTTTGGATGTCAATTTTTTGAGAAAAAAAAAACAGTTACCTTTAAGGGGAATTTGAGAGACTTTGTTTAAATAATTTTTTCACAAAAAATTTAACGAAGAAAAATATAAAAATAAAAAAAATTCCTTTTTCTCATAAGTTAAAATTAATTTATACATGAGTTAAAACTAAAATGTTAGACAAATAAGTTAAATTTTTGGGGTAAATGGGATAAGATTTGGTGTTACTTCACTTTAAATATTTCTATCACTGTAATTGAAGTATTGATGCATATCCAATATCCTAGGTTTCCCTTTTAAAATCTCCTAATTTCTTCTGTTTTTTTTTTTTTTTTCTTCTTCTAGGAATCCCCTAAAGGAAACCAAGAAAACAAGTACATTAATGCACAACAAAAGCAAAACAAGAAAACCAGTACATTAATTCATATTATTTAGCTTTAATTATTATTTTTATATTACATTATTATATTATTAATGTTATACAATGTATTAAAAATTTCTAAATAAGTAAATAACATATTTTTATTATGTTGATTTATATATTATAAATTTATATGAAATATACCTTATTTACAAAAAGATAAAAGTCTAATTTAGTAAACATTACAAGAACAAGAAAGGATAAACATAAAGAGTTCAAAGTTAATGCTTTAAAAGCTGTGCTTGAATTAGTGTTTAAAAAATGCACAAATTACCAAAATAGTTTGTATATCAAACATTATTTGTAAATGGTAAGGTCAAACAAATTTTTTCAGCTCATAAAAAGAAGCTAAAAGCTAGCTACTAATTTAGAGTAATCAATGTGTTGAATCTGTAACATTTTCGGTAACTAATTTTTTAAATCCAAAATTTTAACACGTTTAGAAAAAACTTTTTGGGAGTATGTTGCACTTTAACACATTCAGAAATTAATTTTCAAAAAAATAAATATATCAACAAAGAGAAAAGGCGAAAAATAGCAATTCTCAACTTTTAGACTAACAACAACAGTTTTATGAATCTATACCTATGATTTTTTTTTATGGTTTCTATCTTTATATGATGCTGGAAAAGTAAAAAATGTTAATGTTTTAATTTTTTGAATGGTGGAATTCAAAAACATGTTCTAAATTATATAATTTAAAATGTAGTTTAAATGGTATAATACAGTGATATATAATTAATTAGATAATTTAAAATATATTTTATTTTTAAAAATATATCTTAGACTTTTGGATTAAGTAATTTAGAAATGTTAAATTTTACAATTCATAAATATATTATAGATTATGTAATTGTATTTTAAAGTGTATAACTGAATATATTACATAATTTAAAAATATATTTTAAATTATATAATCTTAAAATGTTATTAATATGCAATCTAAAATATATTTTTAAATATAAAAAAAATATTTTAAATTATATAATTTATAATACATTTCTAGATTATGTAATTTAAAATATATTTTTTAATTTGAGATTATACCATTTATATTTGGATTTTTAAATTAGACTATATGAAAATTGGAATGTTTCTCATTCATAAATAATTTACACTTTTTTTAGGAGTGAAAAAGAAGATATGTGAACGGTAAAAGAAATAATAACAAAGAAAATGTTTTTGTTAATTCAAGAGATCATAACCTTCCTCAATATGGTTTTTGCACTTTAGACGACCTCTTTCTACATTTTTATATTTTCTTCTTACACTTCCTTACACATGACAAATTAACTATTATATACACTATAAGAAAAAAATTATTTAAAAACTAATTTTTAGTTATTAAATGAAATGGTTGTTAATTGTGACCAAAATAGTCATCAAATTAGATTTTGGTTGTTAAATAACTACAAAATAAAGGTAATGATTGAACTTAGTGACCAATTAAGTCAAGCAAATTGGTTTCTAACATTAGCTACCAAGGTTTTAGTGACCTATATCATTAATCATTATTTCTATTTTATAGTTATTTAGCAACCAAAATCTAATTTTGTGACTATTTTGGTTACAGTCAGTAACCATTTCATTTAGTAGCTAAAAATTGATCTCTAAATAGTTTTTTTCTTGTGGTGATCTTTAATAAAGAAAATTAAATATATTATATATTTTTATATTTTAAATTTTATAATTTAATATTAAAAAAATTATATATTAAATTATACAATCCAGTAAAAATATTTTTATATTTAAAGAAAAATGAAGTTGGAGATGAAGTTGTGGAGGTGCAGAAAGTACGCGTCAGAAAATTTATGTGTAGCCCAATGGGCCCAATTTGTTTAGTATAATTTAAGGACACCAATCTCATACGTCACTTAGTGGACGTTATGTGACTAGTAAGGGACATACTGACACTGGTGAGGGACGTTAAGAAATTGTTACTGCATATACATAAATTATGCAATGGTATTACTACCACACTGAAACATAAATTTGAGATGTTTATTTATTTATTAGTTTTTAATTTTAACAGAATATTAATTATTTTAATAATAATTTCATATTTCTTTTATGATACTTTTAATTAATTTTTTTATGTAATTTTCTTGCTATATAAAGATCACAATAGTTAATATAAAAAAGTTCGTATTATTAAATCAAAATAATTTATTTATTTCTTTTATAACGTTTTCATAAAAAATTGCAAGACAGAAAAATAACAAATAAATAACAGTGGTAAAAATTTATGCCAATTTACATAGTCACTGACAGGTACATTAATTGATAAAAGCAACCTATCTCTCTCTCTCTTTTTTTCACACAAATTCTTTAATTTTGAATTTATGTTACCGAAATGTTTTGAAATTACATTACACATAAGAATTTTTCCTTGTCAGAAAGTAGATCGGAGTCATGAATAGTTTATTAATAGAAAATATTACGTAGTTCTATCCTTTATTTTACTATTTTGTGTTTTATAATTAGATGTATTTGATTCACATTGTAATGAACATGATTACTTTTAATGAATTATTACATTCTTTGTATGTATATCTATTCAGTCGCTAAATTCTGTTTTATTTTTTCATTTATACATTATATAAACAAGATACACCATTTTGATAAGTTTTTTATTATTTTTAATTAGATAGTTTTATATTTTAATAAATAAAAATGATTTATTTATTTATTTAATTAAATAAAATAGTTGAATAATTTTTCACTATTTTAAATAACTAAATAACTTATCTTATATTTTTTAAAGCTACTTTTTTAAAATTAGAAGTATATGTATTTTTAAATTGTAATATTTTTCTATTATTTAATTAATTGATCATAACATAATAAAATTATAAAATAAATTATGCGAAAGTGCTTTCTCTGGTATATTTAAACTTAATCTACAAATCCTATTTTTTTTAATTGAAAATATTTTATTACACTTTTTACCTTTTTAAATCTGTATATAGGAAAAGCCTTATATAATTTATAATTAGTATTTAAATATTCAGTTTTAAAAATGCAATAGTTTTTCATATTATTCATATTTTATGAATTAATTACTCTCTAATTAATCATCATTTAATCTTAATTTATATTAATTATTGTTAAAATTTATTAAAGATATTATTATAAACGATTATATTAATTATTTTACTTTTTTTTTATATTAATCTTGGTTTCAATTTTTTTCAAATATTTAATATAGTTTCTTTGTTTTTTTTTAGTCAATGTAGTTCTCATTTTTGTTTAAGTAACTCAATTGCATTTTTTTATTAACATGTTAGTTTGAGTAACGACAAAGTGATATATGACATTTATTAGTCACTTTTTCAGTTAGAAAATACATTAATTTTTGAGGAATGAAGACAAAAGAAAAGTGAGATTTTTCCTGGTTGAATGTTTGTGAGATTTTGAGACTGGATTTCTGAAGTTTTTTGGTGTTAACAGATTGGTTATTGTGCATGTGGTTTTGTTGTTGTTTCATGTAGTGAGCTAGTTTTTTATTTAATTGCTAGTTTTCTATTCAATTTCTAAATTGAGTGTCATTTTTTTTTTTTTATTGTTGTTTTCATGTTTGATTTAAGACTTTGGACTTTTTGGTGGGATTAAAATATTATTCTGATCCAGTTTTGATTGTTTTATGTAGTTAATTGTGTAATTTAAAAAAAAAAATTATTGTTCTTTGTGAGTTTATTAGGATTTAGGGTCCCACTATATAGAAATATTTGTTTTATTTTATGTAGTCCACTATTTCTTTGTTAGTGTATATGCTTTTAGATTGATTTGTAATATATTTAATTCATGTGTATATATTTATATTTGTTAGTGTTATATATATTAATTGATTGTGACGTACAAGGGACTTATTGAATAAAAGGAAGTTTGTAATTATTGAGAGACTAATATATATTGATCCGTAGGTGAAATTAGTTTGAAATATTAAAGATCTTAAGAAAAAAAAAAAATATATATATATATATATATATATATATATATATATATATATTTATATATATATATATATAT
>Ga0209700_102509_pt1 | contig 36931 bp, 8 predicted proteins | sample SiratroredBW_FD_187528 | JGI IMG/M metagenome (GOLD analysis project Ga0209700, IMG submission 187528) | Root nodule microbial communities of legume samples collected from California, USA - Siratro red BW (SPAdes) (version 2) | ecosystem: Host-associated > Plants > Roots > Nodule | place: USA...
AAATTGAAAAATAAAAAAAAAAATAAATTTCTAATAAAAATATTAAATAAAAAAAGTTTAAGATAGTCATTAGATCCACTCATATAAATAAAATAACTTTTCCAAATAAAAATATATACAACTATAAAAAATAAAAGTATTAAAAAGTTTAATAAAAAGTGGTTATTTTAAAAAAAATCTAAAATTATAATTACATAATAATATATATTTTAAAAAATTCATTTTTATAATTTTATATCATTTTTCATTTATTAATTGTTTTATTAGTTAGTTTAATAAATACTTTTAATCTAATAAGCTGATTTTTTAGCTCAAAATCATTAACTTATCAAGTAATTTTGTTAAGCAGACTGGAACATTTTTTTTTAACAATTTTCTTAAAACATGCTACTTTTCTAATTACAGAAAACCAAATTACACCTAGACCGCATGACTGCATATACATCGTCAGGACCATAGTAATTTACGAATCACGCACTATCACCCCCACAAGTTACACCCCACATGTTACACATACTACATTTCACCCCTAAGACTATTTTGATATTTTATACAATAAATTGAGTTTTAATTAATTGTTCAATGACCATTTTTATTTTATCTTTAAAATTATACAATTACGTATTTCTTATTTTACAGTAATATATATTATGGTTTTTTATGTTGAATTAAAGTTGTTTTTAATTAAGTATCCAATAAAATAAAATTTATTTTTAATTAATTTAATCAATATTTATCTGTAAAATAATATTAAATGTAGTAAGATATTTAAAATTAATATTAAGACAATAATTTATTGATTAAATTAATTCTTTAGTTTTTAAAACTTACAAACATTTTATGCTTTCCTTATTCTTTAAAGACTCAAATATATTTTTAATTCATAAAAAATGACTGAATTTCATTTTGGTTCCTGTGTTTTTTTATTTCTCTTTACAATTAAAAACTAATATTTCTTTTATTCTTAATACTATACAACCATATTTGACTGCTTCTTTATTGAACACAAAGTTAAGTTATAGGTTCAAGTAAAAATATTAGTAGTAAGATATAATGTTATGTAAATAGATGTTATTTATCAATTTAAAATAAATATTGAGAGTAACAAATAAAAAGACATATGGACTTGTATTACGCTTTAATACAAGTGTAAGATATAAATTTAGTGTCTGGTTAAACTCTAATTATTTAACTATGTTTTGAAGTTAGTTAGTTTTGAATGGAGTATAGTAGGTAGACTTGTAGTTGAGAAGTGAAATTTATTTCTGAGTAGTGCATACAGTAAAGTAGTACGTCTTTTCTTTGTTGGGCTGTAATAGAAAATAAAAAAAAGGAGAGTGCACTTAAAACCTTTATGCGGTGCAATTAGTAATTTCAATTTTCTTTTTCGATAAAAATAATCATCACTAACATCTTATTTTTAATTCATTTTTTTTAAATATCTTCACACAAAAAAATTTAAAAAAAAAATCATTACTTCCTATGCAAATATTTAAATATAAAAAGCAAATTAAAAATACTAGGAGAATTCTATAATCAACTATAATCAAAAGTAAACTATATACATTTTCTTACAGTTAACAGACCCTAAGTTCTTCTCCCCCACTCTCTTTCAAGTCGTATTCTTAAGAAAAAAAAAATAGAAAGAAAAAACTTCCAAACAGATTTTACTTTATTTTTAAAAATCATTTTGAACTTTAACTTCAAAATAAATTTTAAATTAAAAAAAGATTAACATATCCTAAGCATAACTCAACCTGTATGAAGCAAGACTTGAATTGTGGGACTAAGACCAATATCTGTTTAATTCTGTTGACACGGACCATATCTTTAAACCCAATAACTTAACATATTTGAGACTTTCTCACAAAAAGTCAACAGCTTAAAATATTCAAAATTTGACATATTTGAGTTACTTGCTCAGAATTTGAAGATGTCACTCTTGCACATTTGTGTAGAGAGATTTGAAGGTGTGCTCAAATTGATTACTCCCCGTAATAAAGAGTGTCAAAATATTTACACATAGGTCAAGATTGGAATTGATAATAATGAAGTCTCCTACGACATTGTGCCCATAAACAACATAGGTACTACTAAGTTTGATTGCATCTGTTTCATCCTATGTATATATATTTGAATGCTACTGTGAGTTTCTAACTGGCACTGGCTGACAAGAAGCTCATGCAGATTGGGGGACGAACTTTTAACAAAGCTAGAATGGATGAAGGGAGAATCCACAATCCATCTCCACAAATCAAACCAGAAGCAACTGCAGGAACCATCAAACCTGCCTCGCTTCTGTTTAGTCTGTGCCACATAAACACAACCAAACTACCCATGCACATGTCAATGGCAAAGTAACCACCAACTAGGAAAGGAACAGCCATGGCCATTGGAAGTGGAATCCATTTCCCAACCTTTTTGTTGCCAAGATCCCTGACCAAGTTGGCTGCTATGGCAAATGCAAAAAATCCATAGCAGAGTTGCAAGCAGTGCTGAGGAAGGGCAGAAAAACCTTCCACACCAAGAATTGCCATGTTTCTGTAAATAATGGCATATGGAGCCTTGTAATCCCCATCTGGGTTCCCCACATCAAAAGCCTTGTAGAAAAGGAAGAATGTGAGAGGAGCAACAACACAACCTATTGCTGTCCCAATTGCTTGGCTTAGAAGCATTGAACGAGGGGAAGTGAAAGTGAGATGGCCAGTCTTGAAATCATGCATCAAATCAGATGAAATGGAGACAATAGATTTTATCAGGCCACACCCCACAAGTCCAGCAACTACACCATCACTTTTTCCTGCCAAGGCTGCAAGCACAAAGAGAGCCACTTTCCCATAGTTATAGGCCATGTTCATGTCCGTTAAGCCTGCACCGTAAGCATTGCAGAAGCCCAGAGAGGGTGCGAAAAGATAGGCAAACACCACGTAATACCACTTCAACTGGGGGAACATCAAAGGAATTACAATGACAGAAACGATGGAGAACAATATGTACCCAACACATGCCAACCATATGGGAATGCTCTCTCTTGCAAACACTTCATTCCTTCTAAGATCATCAATAGGGACCGGTTTCTGGTTATCTGAAACTGCAGTGCCAGAAACATTAGACTTCTACAGACAAATAGAAGACTCACCCATAACTCCGTATAGAAAATTTCTATATGGATAAAGACCAAATGCAGCTTTACACCAAATATAAAAGGCCACATCACCACATGCATAGACACAACAGAAAAAAGTGTAAACATTTGTTCCTATGACTTTCATTATGTTACTCTTTTTCTTTTGCTGGTGGTGTGCTGAGAGGATGAAAGCAATTGCTATTACAAGATAAAAACCTATGATTGGTAAGACTTGAGAATATATTAAGGATTGACATCTTTGGAGATTACTTACATTTATTAAGGTTCTTCCTTTTCACCGAGGCGTGGATATTTGTGGCAGTGAAATAAAGGACTTTGACAAAATTGTAAAGCCCATCACCGAGAATCAATGCAATGGAAATAAAAACCTGCAACAACAAAATGAAAAATAAAAATAAAAATCAAGGCTTTAAAAATTAAAAGAACTGAAATAAATAGTATTGCTTTGATACAATCCTTTAATTCTAGCAAGATTTAGACCTTATAGCCATTAAGACTCTTCATGCTACTTTCTGGTAAACTTGCGGGAAACCATTCTCCTTTTAGTCCCCGGATTAGCGGCCACATAATGCCCCATGAAATCACAGCACCCAGAAGCAAGGATAAATTTACAAGATGAGAACAGATCATTCCTGCTCCCACGTATGTCATGCTGAAATCGAAATAGAATCTGCAAAGTTGGAGCACTTTAATCAGAAAGGAGCAGCAATTATTTCAGGGTTCAGAGACTATTCCTAGTTGAATAAAGACAAAGGAGCATACGAATTTTTCCACGCTTTCAATCCAAAGGTGGGAAACTGAACAAATCCACAGCTATCTCCACCCGTATAAAACCATTGAAAGAAAGCCCAGAGGAAACTCGTTGAGAAGAATTTCAAGAAACCATGAACCTGCTTCCTGCAAAAGTTGAACTGGTTTGAGCTCCTATAAACATGAACCCCGTTTACTTGAAAATACCAAAAACATTAGAAGTAGGGCAAAACAAAACATGTCCATACTTGGCCATGGCATCTCCTTTAGGAGTATGGAACCCGTTGATAAGAACAGCAGTAGCAGTTCCACTTGGATAAGTTAATTTGTAGTCTATTATCATAATCTGTTAAATGGCACAAACTTCATCAGCACCTCCACTCAAGTCAAGCAGAACTAAAATCCTTAAAAATGAGACCATCACTTCTAAATGACAGAACAAGACAAATTAACTTACAGAAGAACAACATGTTCAACATCATATAACTCATGACTAAAATGAAAATACCTTTCTAATGGGAACCAACGCCAATAATCCAACAAAGCTGGTGACAAAGAGAAAGGCTGTCATCCATCCAATTTCAGGCTCCTTAGTACTCGAAGGATTATTCCCCTCTGTATTAACCCCTGCTTGCTCATATGTCCTCCTATTCAAACCCAAGAGGTAAGACCCAAAACCACCTACAGTTACACAAGTTCAGTTCAATACACAAACTATCATTTACACAAACGCAAGTTAAAAGTTCAATTGGAAAAAGGCTCACCCACCTCCTACCGCGATGCTATAGCAAGCGACTGCACAAGTCTGGATTACGGTATTCTCTTGTCTAGTGAAGGGTGTTGAAACAATTTTGGCCTTTGCAAGAATCTTAGTCCATGTTCTAATGAATACAAAACCAAGGAGAGCAGCTGAGACATTGAGATTGGGGACTAACCCAGTTGTGAGGTTCAGCTTCATCACAATCACGCTATAAATTGCTCCAATCAGAATGCTTGCTACCAGTCCCCGAATTGTAATCTGTCTTGGCCATGGTGCTATTCTACTCATGTCATCAGGCACAACCGGAGCCTCTTCAATGTCCTCTCTTCCGATATTCTCAATCTCTTTGAGTTCTTCGTTGCTTATTGCATTAGTACCCATTGGATTCATCAAATCCTCAACCCTGATTGAATGATCAGTCACCACAGAAAGAAAAACAGGACAAGAGACACTCAATCAGAGAGAGAGGTTAAAAGCAATATTCAATGATTACTTAACAAACCAAGTTGTGGACAACACATAAACAAATATAGATTAAAATCAGAAAAACAATATTAAAACAGTTTACAACAACAAAAATATAAAAAGAAAGAAAGAAAGATGGAGGTTTTGTATAAGAAAAAAACAGACGAAAATGAATCAGAATAGAATCGAATTCCACGGTTCAAAGATTTGATGCCACTTAAGCCGTGATAAAGATGATACAGGGTCAAATATGTTCCCGTTACCTCACTAATGAGTTGCGTAATTTGAATGGAGAGAATTGAATCTCTCGGTGGTACTGACAGGGATCAGTGCCTGAATTGAATTGTGAACAGCGAGAGGCGAGAATAACTAGGCGCGTGCAAAGGAAGCTACAAAAATGACATTTTAATGGAGAGAATTGAATCTCTCTGTGGTGGTAGTGACAGGATCAGTGCCTGAATTGAATTGTGGAGCAGCGAAAGGCTAGAATAACTAGGCGCGTGCAAAGGAAGCCACAAAAACGACGCAGAAGAGAGGTAGAAAAGAGTAGAGGGAGGTAAAGAATTGAAGGAGAAACGCGGAATTTATAATTGCCATTGGAACCAAAGGCTAGCTGACCTTACAAGGCACTTTGGGTCTGTGTCGCTGCATGTAGTACAACGCAGTGGGTGTTGTACTACAAAAGAAAGTTCTTTTCTGAAACAATAATGATTTTGTACTAAACTTGTCAAAAGTTTCAACGAGGTTTTTCTACTTTCCCAATAGGCTTGCTAGTTCCCAACACACAAATGAAAAAAATTTTGTTGTTGACTTAGATGCATAGTGACGGTTCTTGGTTTCTACAGTTTCTGGCACGAAGGGATCAAAAGTGTCGTGTTTTGTCTTGTTGGGATTTGTGTGAACGAAGGCGTGTGGTGCAAACATGTGCGGAGAGGTAACGGCTGTGGAGTGAGGATGACACACTCCTTCAAAGGTCAACCAAACGCCAAATAACTACCCTCTCAATTCAAAAAAATAACACTTACTTTCTCCCTATCAAATCTTACAAAAACAAAACATTAATTTTAAAATCAAATCTAACGTTTAATTATATTGACTTTTACATTATGATAATAATATCTAATTACCTGTTAGAGATTTCAAACTTTAAAAATTCAACAGTATAACTTATAAATAAAAATTAGAGTAATTGAAAATTAAAATAATTGGGAATGAAATTAGAAAAATATTTTTTCACATTCTTGTGAATATTGGGAGAACATACCTCTAACAATATATAGACGAGAATAGGATTGTTTTTTTTGAAAAATAAACTTCAAACATTGATGATATAACAACAAATGTTAAACAAAAACAAAAAGATTCCGTGAAATGAAAGGAATGGTGGGAGAGATGAGGACAGGGAATTGGGGCCATGCTCCAGTTTGAGAGATGACCATGTGTTCACATTAACAAAGCTTTCTTTTTTGAGACATTAGTAAGAAAATATTAAATCAATTTTAAATTTAGTTTTTAATTTTTAGTTTGCATTCTTGAATTTGTCCATATTATTATTTATGTCACCCTTTTTTAATAATGTTAATTTACACCTTTGAAAGTTTATTTGATATTTTAACAACACTTTCTGACTTTAAAGAATTGTGACTCGTATGGTAATGGAAAGTAAATCTTTTCATTGAAACTAATATATACCAATAATTTAATTTCCTAAAAATGGTAAATTAAAATTTATGTATAAAATCATTATAAATTTCTTGCACCCACTTCAAATTAAGTATTAATTAATTGTTATAAATTATAATAATTACTTTAAATTATATTAATTTTTTTTATTAAAACTTATATATTGGTATAAAGATGGTCAGAGAAAATGAAAGAAAGATATTTTGCTAAAACAGAAAAAAAAATATTATTAATTAAATTAATGGATTAAAGAGAGAAATTTTAAACATTTTAGATTTTCATATTTTGGAAGATATATTATTTAAAGGAGGAAAGTAAACCATTTTCAAATCTTTAATTCAAATAAGAATTAGAACAAGTGTCATTATAATTTTTAATTTAATATAATTAAAGCTAAATAATTGAGTAGATAGTTACACTTATCATTTTTATAGTTTGTCTTGTTCACCCTCATTTTCTTATCTTTTTCCGTAAATAGGAACAATTATGGACAATTTTATACTTTGTTTTCTACTTTTTCTCTTCCTCGGTGATACATAAATCGAAGTTTATCAGAAAATAAATATGTATAAAGATTTTTTTGCTTTTTAAAAAATGTTTTTCCAAATATGCTAATATAAAACTTATTTTTTAAGATAAGGTTCTCCAGTATAAATCATTTTACACAAACACAGACACTAAAATAAGAAAAAATAAAATGGAGAAAAATGCCATAAAATAAAGGAATTTGTTTTAGCTTACTACGAAGGGGTGGTCTTATGTAACATGACAGATACCTTCTAGAGCACCCAACTCACTGTCCTTTCTTTGTCTTCCTATTTTCTGAATTAACTTTCTAAAATGAAGTTAATTCTTTTTAATTATTTAAATTATGACTATTAAATACAAACTAATAAACGTGTTAATATTAAATTGTAACAAAAAAAAATAAAAATTTTAAGTTAAATTGGGGAATAAATATTTTATTGTTAAAAGTTATAATAGTATAAAAATAAATTCATTTTTTATTAATCTAAAACATTTTATTTTCTTAAAAAGTAAATTGGAGTTTGGAGACTTAGACTACCAGTATAATAATAAACAATGTTAATCCAATAATAATTAGTATCAAAGTTAAATTTATAATTTCATAATTAGTATATCATATATATATATATATATATATATATATATATATATATATATATATATATATATATAATCTGTAACTTTATAACTTAAAATAATAATTATTTACATAAGTTTAATTTTCTGATCAGTACTTGTAAAAACAATTCCTTTTCAGACGCGTGCATATATATATATATATATTATTAGTAAATGTATATTAATTTAATATAAAATGTTAATGTTTTATTTACATGTTAATAGCTCTGTAATTGTTTTGTTTTATTTTTTTATATTTTATATTACATTATTAATCTTAGACCATATTTTTAATTAATTTTAAATAAAAATGTATATTTGTGAATTGACGTCATATATCAATAAATCAATATGTCGGTTAATATCGTGGTTAAAAATAGTGTAATATAAAAAATATAGAATGTATCCATGTTAATACAGTGAAGTTTAAGGTGAAAGTAATATAATAGTTAAAATAAAGTGAAAAATTAAGCCTAAAAAAGAAGCAGATCTTCTCCTGCTTCTACATCATTATGTTCTTGCAGTCTAGATCTGATCCACTCTTTTTCTTTCTTAAACAACCTATATACTAACTCATCAATGGTTTTAGATTTGGCTGCATAGTCTGCCTAGACAAAATTTGCCTGCAGAGAATTTTGATTCCCCCAACAAAATTGTAGCTGTAGTTTCAAGTTTTCTTCATTGTTTCTTACCCAAAACAAACACTAACGTAGAGAAGAAAAACAAGCGTGATGTCAGGCAAACGTGAAAAGCTAATGCGGTTTTATTCCAAACTAAACTCATTTTCTCCCGGAAAAGTGTTAGATTAAGTACTAAACTCATTTACCAGAGTTTTTTTAAATGGTTTTTTATTATTTTGTTAACTTTTATTATATCACATTATTTCTTAAAAAACCCATATCCAATTTTTTTAATGGTAAACAAATTAAAATAATCTTAAGAAACTTATACTTTTATATATTTTTATTTTTATTATAGTTATATTTCAAATAAATTATACTTGAAAAATTATGTTTTTACTGCCGTTTCTTATTCAACAAACTCTTATTAAATTAAAGAAATAAGGTCATTATAAATTTATTTGAAATTTAGTTTCTTTGGGTCAAGTATCTTTGCTCATTAAGAAACCATCACTTAGTTGATCTTTTACATTAAATTGGTTATTTTATAATGAATTGTAATATAAATATATTCATAAGAGAAAAAATTAAAATGGAGTTAATTATTATATAAGTTATTAAAATTTAAGCACAAAGCATGCTGCAATTTAAATAATTATGTGATAGTTTCAATACTTTTAATTTCAACCTTACATAATATTAGCTGTCATTCTTTGAATTGAATTGAATCATAAAGTTGGGAACAGAATATGTCAGAATAGTAGTGAATCTTTATCTTGCACATTCTTCTATAAAACAACTAATTAGTATAATATAGAGATTTGTGTAAGAGTAGGTATAAATTATTATATGAACTGCGAGTGATCACTCAATTTGATTGCTTTGAATTTTCTAGCTTTGTACGTGATGAATTGTCCTGCATCTTATCTTACTCTTCAAGGTTCAAATTTAACCATCAAAACACCTTACAAGAGGATCAGATAAGGTTAAAATAGGTAATCGCTTAAGTGGGTTTATCAAAAGAGCATTCGTTCTGCTATTTACACTGTATCACACATTTCTATAAAAATTTCTCAGAATCATTTATTACATGTTCTTGTAATATCAAAAAAAGTCTTAGATGTTTTCTGTCTTTCAAAATTTACAAATAATAACAGGCTCTTATTTCAATTCCATCTTAACTATTGTTTTATATAACATTAGAAAATAAAGGAGATCATTTTATAATGAAAACATAAAATGACTTATAATTTTTTTCAAATTTTATATATTTTTTCAAACTTTCATTTTATTTTTAATTTTTCATTAATATTTTTCTTTCATATCACTTATCTTCTTTTTATTAGATATCAGTGTTAGTCTAAGTCTCACATTAAATAAAAATATGAAAAGTTGAGTGATATATAAGAAAAAAGATCAATAAATTCATTACCTTAAGGTTTTAGGTTGAAAGTGACATCAATTTTATGTGTGGGTTTGACTTATGTCTTATTGTTGTAAAATCTCATGTCTAAGTGCTTTTGAGCAACAAGATATGTAAGGGTCATTTTTGAGGTACTTGTGTTTAAAAATATTTTTGCTCGAGGAGAAGAAATGTACCAATGTAGACGAGACTCTCACTTGAGGAGGAGATTATTAGGTATCCAAGTGTGAGTCTAAGTTGAACAACATATAAGAAACAAGACCCGTAAATTTATTGCCTTAAGATTTTGGGTTGAAGGAGACGTCAATCCCTTGTGTGAGTTTGACTCATGTCTCATTATTATAAGATATTCCCGATATTTCTTCCCTTGATTTTCCAACACTTTCAACCTATGACACACTTGGTTCGGTTATGCAAATACTAAAGTAATTCATCACATAATGAAATAATGTAGAGTACACGTTAGTACCCAACTTACTTTTTATGAATCATGTGTTCATGCTAAATTTCATCAGTTGTCATTCAATGATTCTACTACACTATACTTACAAACTTTAGAGTTGATTTTCACTAACATATGAGGATCATCCCAATTTCATCTTCAAATGGAACACATTATTACATTACTTTTCTTGATGCGTATTATAAGTATGTTTTATGTTTGGTTATATTTGTTGCACAATAAGTCTCAAGCACTAGTTGTTTTCAAATCTTTTAAAACCTTTTAGAAAAATAAACTGATTTTCAACTTAAAAGCATACAAATTGGTAATGCCAAAAAGCTTCTTTGCCTATGATCTTATTTTGATAAATATGGAATCCAACCACACTTAACTTGTCCACATACATATGAACAAGATATGAGATTTCTTTTCTTACTCGAACATCTCTTCCCTTAAAAATTTGGGGAGAAGCTTTCACTAATAAATGTTTTACGCTCACTACAATAATCCTTATCAATTGTTATTTAACAAACAACCTTGTTTATAAATTTTTTAAAACATTTGGTTGTGCTTGTTATCCTTTAGTGAGACCATATAACAAGCATAAGTTTGTTTACTTTTCATTCTTCAATATGTTTGTTTCTTGGATGCAGTTCAACACACAAAAATACTTGTGCTCTGGTGAGACATATACAATATATCATGTTATTTTTTATGAAACTACTTTTCCATATCCTTTAGTGAAAAACTATGAAGTCCAGATACGGACATGGACACGGATACGACATAGACACGGATATTCAAATTAAATAAATATTATTTAAATTTTAAATTTAAATAAATAATAATATTTTTAAAAATATATGATAAAATTATAAAAATATAATTGTTAATATAATTTAATATAATTAATAATATAACTTAATATAAATTATTATATTAAAATAAAGATTATAAAAAAATTAAAATATATTATATTTATTATAATACTATTTTAATATTACAATATAATATTATTTAATTATAAAATAAATAATTAAAAATTTAAGAAACTTTACTTTTGTGAATCGAGACTCTTCCTCTTCTTCTTTGTTTTCGATAATTCTTCCACAACACAAGCGTTCTTTTTTTTTGTTTTCAAGCATTCTTCACTTCATCCCTTATTCAGCTAGAGCTTGTTCTTCCACACACACCGTGCGTTCTTCCACAACTTCTTCTCTTTTCGACTTTTTTGGTATTCTTAACTAAATTTTTAAGTTATGAATGGCAAGTGATTCATTTTTATGTTTTGATTTCGAAAGCCATTTATTTTTCTGTTTTCATATATGTTCCCCTTATCACTCAACCTTCGTCTTCTCTGCTCTTCCACTCCACCTCCGTATCTTCTGAGCGTTCGGTGACATGGGTTGCATCCGACCCAAGAAGCTGCGTCCGATGCGGTGTTGTACGTGCTTCCGTCAAGTGTCCATGTCGGCGGCGCGTTCGACGTGGGGAAGCGGCTGTTAACCGCCGTGTCGGAGCTTAATAGGTGAAAAATCCTTTTATTTATGATAGTAATATTCTTGAGCAATCTTTTCATCTCATCATCTGTCATCAAACCTAATGTTCTTACTTGACCCGAGTGAAGGTCGTTCGCGGTGGTGGTAGTAGCAACCGAGTTGGTGATGTTGAACTAAATGGGGGTCCACCTGCAGAAGACTCTCCGACGCTCAAGTCAGTAAGAGTGTAAAAAATTGTTTAGAAGTATATGAGTAAGAGGATAGTGAGATAGATGATACTCCCTATAAACCTAGGTCATATGTATAAGACCTTGTCATTTAAAATCGTATATTTACTCATAATGATTTTGGACGTTAGGAATCACGAATTACCACTCAGTAGTTTGATTGATGTTAATTAGGATCAATCAGAGCAAATTGGGATTCATTAGAATAAATTATTAATTGGTAGTTAATAGTGGTTTGGGCTGTAATAGATTCGGTTGAATGTGACCTCATTATTGAGTAGGTACACAAGCCCTCCAAGTTCGTGATTCTAACAGGTGAACCGTGTAGATGACCGAGATGTATTTGGCTTGGCGTATGCCGTGAAGGGGTTGACCGAGGTGGTTTTGCCTCAGCCTGCCTTTATGTTTGGAGAAGGTGCTTCTCATTCAACGCTTAGCCTTCATAGGATGCGTCTTTTGAACTTGGTTGCGGAGTCATTATAACTTGCACTAAATGTGGTGGAAGGAAAAAAAGTATGACATGACTCTGATGAGACGTTTTACCGCCCCCCTTCAAACTCTGCATGTAACACTATATGGCCTATTCGGCTCCGCCTTCACAATAATGATAGGCCCATTTAATGCTGGGAATTTAACGGCCATGTGGGGTGGAGACTATGACACCGAGTTGATTGAGAGTTCGTCGCCCTATAAGCACGGTATAGGACGTATCTGCCTCCACCAAAATGTAGCGCACCATCAACGTCCGATAGGACTGCCCATAATGAAGGTTGTCGGCAAATCGACATGTCCCGAGCATGAACTCTCTGTCCCGTGAAACCTAGTAGGGGTTCGGGGTACGACTTGATGGTGGTTTCGGACACATGAAGCTTCTGAAAAGTTGACTAGTATAGTACGTCAGTCGAGCTTCCCTAGTAAATCTAAACTTTGTGCACCCTTCAATTGGCAATTGTACAGTCACAACCACTTGATCATCTTGATTAGGATCATTGATGGAGAAGTCTGCATCTGAGAAGGTGATGGACGGTTGGGAGCGTGGCGGAAAATAGCTCGCCAAGTTAATGCTCATGAAATGCCTCTTCCGAGCCAAGCTGGATGCGTCCCACCTGCAAATCCTCCTGGAATGGTTCCCACCGAGCTGAATGGAATATCAATCATATTTACTTAGCTCTCGGCGATGTTGAGATTTTTCTGAATGGTGCCAACAGAGCCGAATTGGATGTCCACCACGTTTACCGACCTCACAGTGATATTGGAGTCTTGTTGGGTAGCTCCATCTCCAACCTCGGCCCTTGGTTCCTTGGGCTTTGTCTCCTCGGCCTCGTGGTGTCCTCGGTCGCAGTCCTTTTGGTGGTGGAAACGTCCGCCCCACCCCTTTAGGAGGCGAAATTCCTAGCACCCTCCCTGGCTGGTGCTACTTGACTCCTCTGTATGGACAGAATAAGAGCCTTGGACCAGATGAGCTCCTAAATGATATCACAGCCTTGAGAATTGTTGCCCAACGTTCTGGTGGTAGCTACACCAAAGGGTTGGGTTCGCTTCAGGGTGTGACCGCTTCGGGCAAGAGAGTTGAACCACCTCCAGGCTACACGCCTCCTGCAAAACGATTTCTCTACTGGCGTTTAAAGGAGTGTAATGTTTATACCTTTCCGGCCGAGTCCTCTTTTGGAACCGAACGATCCCTGACATAGCTTGCGACATAGTCTTCCTTTTTCGCGCCTTGGTGTTCTCCTCGTGTTCATGTATCTCGCCGTCCTAGCCCTCAAGTTGTCCATGTTTTCAGGTGGGTTCTCGTAAAGCGTATCTAAGAAAGGGATAGGCTTTAGTCCAACCAAGAGCAAGTGTATGGCCACCGTAGGATGAAGGTTTGGAATTCCCAACGTAGTTGTAGAGAACTGAGCCATATACTGCCGAAGTGACTTGAAATCTCCTTGTGTGACATGTTGTAGGGACGTTGACGAGGCCACGATGAGTTTGCTGTCAGCAAACCGTGTTGTGAACTGTACACACAGCGTCTCAAAGGAATCTACCGAGTTTGGCGGTAGTGAGTAGTACCATTTCAAGGCGGCTCCTTCGAGGGTTGTTGGGAACAGGCGACAATGCACCCTCAAGTCATCAGAAAAAAGAGGTTCTCCTGCGTGAGGTAGGATTTGATGTGGATCTCGGGTCAGATCTTCTGTCATAGGTCTTGATGTTCGGCCACTTCCACTTCGACGACAACCGAACCTGCATTACCTCGGGAGTGAAGGAGTGAAACCCCCTAATGTGAGGCCTCATGTCGTCCCTCAGTGGGGGTGGTGGTACCTCGTCAAAGAGCATATGTCATAGTATCTCGAGGGGTCCTGACGTTTGTGCCCCTGGCCGCCTGGACCTGACCTAGAGTTGCGCCCCTGGCCAAATCGGGTCGCTCGAGTCTCTGTTGTTGTCTGACTTTAGGTTGGTGTCCAACTTAAAGTAGGTGTTTCCTCTGAGCTTTCCTTAATCGTATGCTTGATGGGAGGGAGGCGCGTGAGGGCTCACAAATGGCCGCCCTATTTCTTGCTGGAGCACCATCATCTGGTTATAGAGGGTTCTCATATCTTCCTCGTGATTTCTATGCTGATTGTGGATTCGCACAATCATTTCCTCACGAGCAGTGTTGACGGTGTCCCGCACATTGGCCTCAGTCTCTTGAAGCACCGCTTTCACAATCTCCACGCTGTTTTGGACGACTCCCTCAACATTCTTTTGAAGAGTTTCTAGCACTACTGGATCCATTCTCTCTAAACAATGGTCTTGGGAAAAGTTTTACCAGGGCCCTACGGTGGGTGCCAAATGTTCTTACCTAACCCAAGTGGAGGTCATCCGCGGTGGTGGTGGCAGCAATCGAGTTGATGACGTTAGATCGAATGGAGTCCACCTGCAGAAGACTCTCCGACACGCTCAAGTTAGTAGCAATGTCAAAAGGTGTTTAAAAGTATATGAATAAGAAAATAGTGAGATAGATGATACTCCCTATATACCTAAGTCATATTTATAGAACTTGTCATTTAAAACCGTATATTTATTCATAATGATGATTTTTAGACGTTAAATATCACCAATTACCACTCCATAGTTTGATTGATGTTAATTAAGATCAATCAAAACAAATTAAAATTAATTAGAATAAACTATTAAATGATAATTAATAGTGATTTGAGCCATAATAGATTCGGTTGAATCTAGTCTCGTTACATTAGGTACACCTACTAATCTTAATATTGATTCTAATCATTCTTGTCAAAACTTCTGCTTTTTCTCTTGTAACTTCCTTTGAAGAACAAGTCGTCTCTTTATCATTTAACTTCATTTGCATAAGGCCATTTGGTTGAAAAAAAAATTAAGATTTTGAGAACATAGAAAAGTTGGTTGCAGATCTATCAACATGTATTTAATAGTTATTTCATTGGATAGACCTCACAAGTGTCCTTGTCGGAGCTTGGATAGATCTTATCGGTCTTCGAAAGTTTCTTCTCTCCTTTCCGCATATGACTCCTATCTCGGGTTTGTACGATATCAACCTCTTAGAAGCGATGATATGGATTGGAGGAAACGAGTGCCTCTAAAAGATATTTTGATACTTAAATCAGTACACATATATTAACTAATATTAATATAGGTGTGTAAACATACCTTTTTACTATACTTCTTAAAGAGGTCCAAATGTTATGAACTTGTTGCGATTGAGTGAACCTTTACGACTTGTAAAGATTGTTGTTCAGAGGTTTTGCGGATATGTTGAGACGAGTTATCAGATTTGGGTGAAATGTTGCTGGGATGTGGGCAACTGAGTGTTATACTCGACGTGTGCAGTAGAACTAGTAAGGTAATATAAGCACTAACATTGCATTTTCAGGAATTTGTTTATATAATTTGTTTAATTTTATATTATTAAATATAAAAATATTTAAATATCAAATAATTTTTTATAATTCAAAAATAAAAATATTAATATTGTTAATTTTTTTATTTAATGCCAGATTAAATTATTTTCAATTAATATCGATTATAATTAGTTAGACTAATATTGATTGATTTAATTTTACAAAATTCTTAATTATTTTAAAAATTTTTAGATCAATATAGTTTAGAAGATTTTGAATTGATAAGTAAAGAAACAATACTAGTTAATATTGATTGAAAATTGTTCACATAATATTTTTAATTTTTTTAATAAACTATTAAACAAGTTAATAACATTCATATTGATAATAAAAATAATAATCAATGTAGACATTAACAAAAAATAATCATAACAGACAATAATTAAAGAAATGTAATTTAGATATGTCCAAAAATAATCTCCTAATATTTACTAATAAATTTGTAGTTAATATAAGATGAAAACCTAGCAAACATCAAACAAAAAAAATAACCTTGACCTACAACATCAACAATAAAAACAATGATAAACAACAACAATAACAAATAACAATTTAACTAAAAAAAATAACTTTTAAACACACCAACAAAAAAATCTAGTCAATGTAAGTAATGATTCTAAAGTTTTTATCTTAGTCAAGCAAATGATCTCCTAATCAAAATTGAGATAAAAAAGAATATAAATATAAAAGAATACAGACATCAGTTTGAAAATACAAAATTTTTCATATTCTTACATTTTAAGTGGAATTTGAAATTCTTTATTATTAATGGTTACTTCTATAAAATTCTAAAATTTCAACTTTTAAAAAATTTCTTGTCTAAATCCTATCTAAACACACTTAAAAAGAATCATTTATAAAGGAAGATGTGAAGGTATAATGATGAAGTCTAGATAGATTAATAGTATTGTTCATGGAATGAGTCTCACTATTGCAAATAATCATTCTAAAAAAAATAAGATGTCTAAAACATCAACAAATTAAATAAGGGAATCTTTCCTTTCTCAGAAAATCTTTTATTCTAATTTTTCTAATTTAAGTATAAATTGTTTGAATAATTTTTTTGAAGAGATTTTCGGTTATTAGAAAATTATTTTTATTTATTATTTTAATTTTTCTTATAAATGTTAGGTATATAAAAGTGAATTTAATAAGAATAAAACGTTGAATAATATACAATATAAAAAAAATATCTATAACCAGTTTTGAATTGAATGTGTTATTATTTTCTTACGTAGATCGGACATTTCAATTATTTTTATTTGATCTTTTCGATATTTTTTTTTCAATTTTTTTCAAAGGTATCTGTTATATTTACTGTGCTTAAGGTTTGTGTATGTATGTATCTCCATTTGCATTTACTGTGGCTATGGTGAGTGTTCGCTAATAAGGCTTTTATTTTAGAAATTCGTTATGCTGTTATCTGGTTTGAATGATTTTTCCAAAATTGGATGTTACTGGCATGCTTTCTTTGTACATACGTTGAATCTTGATCTTGTTTGTTACAAACTGTTCTGAATTTCGATCTTTTGTTTTGTAATTTTGACAGTCTCAGTCTCCTTCGCACAGAATCGTTTATGAAAGAAAATGTAGTTCCAAGAGCTTCAGCAAATGCTGCAGCCTGATGAACAAACCAAGAATAAGACGTAAGATTTGATTCAGAAGAGGAAATGGAGGAGGATTGTAAGTCATCCATATTCTCCTTTGCTTCTACATGTCCTAGAGTTAATTTGTTGCAGTTTTTCTTGTTTCATATCAATCTTTTCATGAAAGGTTACTCTTTTTTACATATGTTTTCTGATAGTTGTAGTTTCTTCACCTTAATTGAATTCTCTCTTTGACCCTTATTTCTGATGGACTTCGTTGAAGATTAGCATGAATCCTGAGAAGCTCTTTGGCAGGACTTTTTCTAGAGAAATGTTTTCAATGGTAAAATATATTGCTGGAAAAGAAAGTTCAGATGTAGGCTTGTCAGCAATTCTTTGTTATGCTCTATAAGAAGATGAATGATTTCTAGCTTCCTAGAAGTGACATATTGCTAAAATTCATGAACAGAGAGATCAGAAGATATGAAAATGTTGACTTGTGTCTGCTAGCTAAAAGAAGAGTAAAGTAACCGAATATAGTTGGGGATGAAAAGAATGTTCAATAATGAAGACTGGAAAATTGACTAGGAATAGAAGGAAAGGAACAACCCTAGAGGTTTAAACAGGAAGATGGCAATCTATTCTATATAACAAAAACATCATGTTAGTGTGGGGTACTGCTAATATGTAATGATGCTGTATTAGTTGAAAAAACCTGTCACTACTTTCCAAATCAGTCCATATCTTGCACCACACACTTGCTATTAACTATGCAAAATTTCAGTAAGCTTGAATCTCCTATGGGGTGCTTGATTCTCTTTCAGAAAGTGACATATAGGTAATGTTTATTGTAACCACACCTCAAAAATTGTACTATTCAAGTGTCTTATCTCTCTTAAACACCAGAAGACGTTGCCCCTTTATCACTCACTTTTTAAGAACACAAAATTGAGTTTATTTAATTTTGGTTTAACTTACTCAAAAATTATACATATTCTCTTCGTTTCATTTTTCTAATTTCCATTGGCCCATACTGCAGCATAAAAAATATCAAAGAAAAAGTGGAGCATCTAGCTAAACCTTTACATTGAATGAATGATTGTGATGATAACTATGACGTTTGGATATATACTATCATCTTGAGATTTGGATGGCATCAATCAACGTAAAGAGAAAGAAACGAATAAAATAGGATTCCAATAACAAGTGATTCTAGCTAGAACTATCATTCACTTTGTCTCGCTGCGATAGCAATTTTTGTAACGCTTATTCAACAATAAAGATTCGTAAATCCAAGTTGTCAGCCACATTCTGCAGAAAAAAAAAATGGTTCTGGTATTAAAATTGCACCAAATAATAGACTAGTGGCTAGAAATTACCAATCCTATGTGGAGTGTCCATGTATTTATATATGATGACGTGTTTTTACATCACTTTGTTCAACTTTACCGAGATCTTTCAATTTTTTTATTCAACAATGAAAGGCTCATGGATCAATGATTGCAGCTGTATTAAAGTTGTTTTACTGTTCGAAATGCACCAAAGGGTAAAAAGTATTCTAAATTTATAGATTTTGATTTGTTGAAACTTTCTCTATTTACTAGATATAATAATAATAATAATAATAATAATAATAATAATAATAATTTATAATATATAATAAGTATATATATTTTATGAGTTGATTCTATAAAATTTTAAGATGTATTAAAATTTATTTTTAATAATGTTAGATGAATCTTTTGTGCTATTTATTATCACGTTTTTATTCGATTATTTATAAATATTTAGTTTTACAAATAAGTAAAATTTTTATATAAAAAAATGTGTTAGATCTCGATAAAGTTAATTTATATTATATAAATAAATGAAAACCTTTATCGAATTAAATTTAAAATTTATTTTTTAAAAATATATATTTCCTTTTTCTTAAATTTATATAATTTTAAATTTTAGTTTACAAAATATATTATACAATTTTAATATTAATAAATAAATCTTTTTCTTGACAATACAATATATTTTATCATGTTTTATTCTTAACTATTTAATATCTGTGATGATTTTGTTTATATTTTACCTTTACTATATTAAAAAATTGAAGGTAGAATTGATTGAAATCTTATGTCCTTGTTAATATTTGTTTAATTTATAAAAACGTCAACCTAGTAAGTTTGGACGGCTTTTTTTTTGCATTTTTATGCATTCTTCATGAACCTCCATGTATTTTTTATTTTTCAAACTATCCATTTTAAAAAGATAAAATTGCTTGAACTGTGAGTTTGTACTCCCGAGAAAAATTTAAATTGAAATGAAATGGATGAATCTTATCCTCAACAAGATAATCATAATTTATCTTCTCTTGGATAGTTATGACGTAATTATTATTATATTTTGTTATGTTTTTAATGTGTCTTATTTTTAATATTTATTATTTATTTATTAATGTTGATTTGACACAAAAATTTGGACAAAAATGTAGTAACATTTCTAAAGAAATGTATGGGTGAGTTCTTCGTCTTGTATAATGTCACTCACTTTCTTTTTCTATTTTTTTTTTTACTATCCGTTTTGTTAACAACAATACAATATTTTTGATGATGGACGACGATAAATATAAAATACAATAGATATATTATAGATACAGATGATACTACTACCGTTCTTTAGAATGACTCTTTTTTACAATGGAAGTATAGTTTAAAAAATTTAATATATAAAATATATAGAGGTGTAGAGTTGAGTGAGAATAAATCATAAATTATATACTTTAATGAAGAGTAATTTAAGAATTTTGGAAATCTAAAAAGGTGGAGGAAGAAGGTATAGAGGTGGAGTGTAATTTTGTGTCTACTGATAAGAGTTTTGGTTGTTTATATAAGATTTTAAATTTATATTTTAATCTAAGAATAATTATTAAAAACATCTAATTTTTGGATCCAAAATACAAAATATATTTATACTTTAAAAAAAATATAACTCTAGTTTTTTAATTAGAGAGAAAAAAATATTGAATTATATTTACGTAATTTACAACGAACTTAATTATTTACCAGCTTTTAATTAGATAATTCTACGGAAAACTTATTTATTAGATTGGAATTTATTTTCTTATTTATCAAAATTTTAAGGGTTTATATCAATTTATGTACATAAAAATTTATCTAATGCATAAATTTAAAAGTTATATAACTAAACCTTATTTCTTCATATTCTTATTTTTAATTATTTAAAGTGGAGCTTTAATGCATATATTATGATTTTGGCACTTTACCTTATTTTTATGGTTTTTCATCTTTCAAAAAATTTGTTTTTCATCCTTTATTTTTATATTCAGATAATTTAAAACTAAAAGTTAAAATATAATTTGTATTTCATATTTATTATAAATAGAATAATATTCTAACATTTAAGTTATTCCTCTTTTGAATTGTTTATGCAAGTGTATTTTTATGCAATGGTGTACTTTTTCATTTTAGAATGCATATCTTTTGAGTTCTCATGCAAATCAAATTAATATTTACATTAACTATAAATACATTTAAATAAAAAATCAAATATTATTAATATTTTTTATCAATACTCAAATTTCTTTTATCAATACTACTTATGATTAGAAATTTACAGATCATAAGAAAATATTTTCTAATTATGCTAATTATTATATATAAAAGTACATTGCGAACATATTTAATAATTTAAAAAAGTTCCTAAATACTTCCATACAGACTAGCATAATTTTATTTTCATTCTCAAAATCTATCTTTACTCACAGACAATTGTTTACAGCTGCACTTTATACAATTTTAATATTTAATAATGAAGATTCAGGTGCTGTTGCTGTGCTGGTTTAATAGTGAAGATTCCAATCACTGCAGTATATGCTTCTATTTTTAAAATGAAGGCACTGAGTTACAACATATAACTCTCTGTCCATCACTAATTCTTTCGCTACCATTACACCCATTTTAGTGGAATTTTACAATATATTTTATTTATATTTCTTCACGGGCTTCTTGAATATAAATATTATAACTTTTAAATCAGTTTCTCGGAATATTTATAACACAAAATAGTTAATTTGTGTAAGTTATTGAAACTAAGCTTTCAAAAGACGAAGTTATTGAAACTCAGCTTTCAAAAGACCTATTCGGACCGACCTTAATAAAAGGTAATTGCTTTTGCATCTCTCATATTTGCTTCCTGCACTCTAACATATTTTTCTAAAATACCAGTTCTCTTTTTAGGTATAAAATTGTCTTTTAAAATTAATATTCTAGAATGAATTTTGAAGATGTAAAAGTTAATTCTGAAATATTGTTTTCAGAAGTTTAATTTAAGTTCTAAAATCTCATTTCTAGAAACATGTTTTCATTCTAGAAACATGTTTCGAATTCATTCTGAAACATGTTTTGAAATTGCTTTTTCAATTCAAATATTTTTCTCCAACAAATACTTATCCGAAAATAAAATTCCATAAGATAATCTCCTTTCAAAAAAAAAATCCACACCTATACCTTACACACAGTAATGCCATAGACCATTGCACCACGACAATCTAACAATACTAAACACTTTTCTAATAAACACTTTTCTAACCAAAGCAAAGCTTTCTCGTTAAAATCCAATCCAAATTAATCTTAAATCAATCTCAAATCAATTTTAAGAATTTGTAATAAGAGGGAGACCAAATGAAACGAGAACCAACCCAAAACCTTAACTCTTTTTATATTAACTCAGAGAAATACTTCTATCCTTTCCTCATCGATGGGGTGTAAGAAGTAATTGATGGAGTGTAGAAAGCGACTACCAAATAATAAGACAGGCGAGCCCAAGAAAAATATTGGGCCTATATTGAGAAATGGGCTGAGCCCACCAGGCGTTTTGTCTTCCTCAACATCAATCCCCAACCTTTGGGATTCTTGACTTTTCTTTCTTACTTTGTTTCTGTTTCAGTTTGATTTTGAGAACCCTCGTTTATTGTTCCACGCCACAATTACACACAAAGTGAAGGAAGAAGGAATTTTGATGATAGGCTAATATTATCATATCATAATTGGAATTCTGATTTTGATTGTTGAAAGGAGAATGGGAGGTTCATCGGAGACGAAGTTCCTGCAAGACCTGTTGTTGTACGCTGCGAGCGCGGCGTTGAGCTGCTTGGTGTTGTTCGCGGGGCTCCGACACCTCGATCCTAATCGCGAAGCTTCCAAAAAGGTTCTTGAGCACAAGAAAGAGATTGCCAAGCGTCTCGGTCGCCCCCTCATTCAGACTAACCCTTATGAGGTTTGTTCATTGTTCTATTCGTTGCGTTCTAATTTTTCATATCTCAACTTTTTTACTGCATACACGTTAGTGTAGTTTTTTTGGGGGTCATAGGATGGTAATGTGAAATTATATGGCTAGGAAGATGTTCAAAGACTTGACTATGGAGTATCACAATGTTAATGATAGAAATGGTTCGTAAGATTTTCAGGGATTCTAACGTCGGTGTTGGGAACGTTTTGGTAATGGATGAGTATATACTTGTTCCAACCCCGTCAGTAAGTTTGTAATTTGTAACACTGATGTGCTATATTTAACGGTATGCATGATTTATGTTCAATGTTGGAGGGTAGTTTCTTTTTTTTTTTTTTTTTTTTTTCTTTTTCTTCTTTTTTATTTTTTTTTTTTTTTTTTTTTTTTTTTTTTTTTTTTTTTTTTTTTTGGCCTTTTCCTCAGTTTGAATAGTTTATAGGATCAGTATCTTGATCTTGTTCTTCTCATTTTTTTAACCGTCTCTTTGTTGTGATTGGTTCCTGCTAATGAATTTCTAATTATGTCCGTCTTCTCGTAGTGAATGACTAGTGTACGGTTGGGGAAGAGGAGAATGGATGATGTGTTTGTATTGGATCGTATTACCTAGGTGGTCGTATGTATAATTCTGAATGTTTCTGCATTTGTCTGCATGTTAACCTTTGGCCTTCACGTTGCATCTTGAGGTTTTTTGGTTGGGCTTCAGACGATTTTTGGTGGGTGGAATAATCCTACATTGGGTAGCTATGCTCTCTAATTTTAAGCTTAAATATAGTTACTGTGTTGGTAGAGGGATGAAGCTTGGCTGTTGGTGATGTACATCATGAACTAATGTCCTGATATTATCATGTTACTTCTATATTCTGTAATGGATTTCTCGCGCTAGGAAATTGTATTCCTGAAGAGATTTTTCAAGGACTTAAGGATTAATATATTATGATTTCCTAATTTTGACCAATTTATTTGTTTGATTAAGAAATTAGTTTAAACACAGAAATTTATCCAAATAATCGTAAAAATGAAGGACAAGATTCATTACATTTCCTCTATGGATATATGGTCTTACTTCATGCTGGCAGTGAAAAACTTTTGACCGCAATTAACTATTACCTTTTATTTAAATTTTTAATTTATGCCTTTATTGTTTACAGGATGTTATAGCCTGCGATGTTATAAATCCTGACCACATTGATGTGGAGTTCAACTCTATTGGGGGACTGGAAACTATCAAGCAAGCTTTGTTTGAGCTTGTTATTCTACCTCTAAAAAGACCGGATTTGTTTTCACATGGTAAGCTTCTTGGACCACAAAAGGGGGTCCTGTTGTATGGACCACCTGGCACTGGAAAAACCATGCTTGCCAAAGCTATTGCTAAGGAGTCGGGAGCAGTTTTTATTAATGTGAGGATATCGAACCTTATGAGCAAGTGGTTTGGGGATGCCCAAAAGCTTGGTAAGTGCAATATATCTTTATGGCTAATTTTACAATGTATTGTAAAGCTTGACTCTAGTATCTTCAGCGATGAATTTGTGTGAACATATATGGATTATATAATTATCTTTGTTCAATAAATTAAAATACGTTGTACTCTTATGTTCTTACCTTTTCATAAAGTCTCTATGTATGCCCGAAGATCTAATAATTTGTCAATATTTACTTAGCATCTACGTAAAAGCTTGACAGTGTTGTTGAAAGACAGCCATGGCGGATTTTTTGCCGGCCACCAAATGGCAGTGGCAAATTGTGTTTTGCATGGTGGCTCATAATAGCCTTAATAGGTCTCACAGAATGGTGGTTTGAGGCAGCCATGGAGAAAATCAGGATCCGTGGAACACATGATGTCAAAAGGAGAAGAAGCCTCGGGTTAGCGTGACCCAACCCAAGGCGTGTGAAAACCCTAATTTCTCTTTTTTTGTTTTCTATTTCTAGGTTATACACCTTACCTAGTCCAGTAGTTAGTCCACTAGTGTTTTTTTTTAAAGGGTTGGGTGATACAACCTGACCAAAACCCAAACAAAATATTACAAACATAACCTACATTGCACCCCACCTTGTTCTTGTGAACCACCTTTGTCATCATATTTGTGAGCTACTCAGTCTTTTGTTTCAATGTATAAGGATCTAGAATTACTCTCTTTTATGCAGCAAACCTTGTATTGAATAAAGTTATCTATCCTTATAAATTTAGTTTGATTTCTCACTCGTAAACGAGAGGACTTATAGGATCTTGTCCTTTTTCTCATTAAGCTATACACAATTTATCACGTACCAAGTATCTCAAGTTTTAGGGCTTGTTCATGTTGAGTAAATTTTTGCTGTTCTCATTTCTTATTTTCACTTTGAATTACCAAAATTTCACCTTATTTTCATATTGTTTGTTTGTTTCCATAGATTTGTATAGAAAATACTGAAAATAGCTCGTTATTTTTTGATGGTTTCTTATAGACATATTTGAAAAAAATAAACAAAGTGATATTTTTCTAATTAAAAAATAAAAACAGAAAATTTTCTTAAACCAAACGTTTCATCTTTTATTTCTTAAACAAAATTGACGAATGATTCACACTGAAGAAAAAGTAAACATAGAGGCTACTTGTGTCAATTGAATCAAAATACCTTTTCTATAATTTCCCTCGCAATTTCAAAAGTCTTGTCTCTTAATTTATTCCATCTAATAAAATAGATTCCTCAACAATAAAGACATTTCATGCTATACTTATTTTCTTTTAGTACATGTCTTATCGAAAATCAAATGTCTTTGGGTCAAGCTATGTATAAGACAATGTTATGATTTCAAGTCTGCTTAGGATAATATCATTAGGTTTAATTACCACATCAAATGTATTGTTTGCTTTATTGCTAGATGGTTCCGTCATGGTTTTGTTCTTAAAAGACATCTTAGTAGGATAAAAGAGGAGGTAATTGTATCTTAAGCTCACTTAAGAAAATATTGTTAAGTTTAATCACCACATCAATGTATTGTTTGCTTTGGTGCTAGTTTTTTCTGCCACAGTTTTGTTCTTGAAAAGCCCCTCAGTGGGCTAAAAGAGGATGGAGTTGTATATAAACTACCCTTGACCTCAATTCCTAAGCAATATTAGACTTTTGACTATGTAGGAAAATACCCCTAATTGAGGTCTAATAGGTAAGAGTAGTTTAACTGTCCTTTTTTGTCCCTACAAATTATGTCAATGTTTTCATCTCAAGTCCTTTAAGACGGTATTGATAGAGTCAATCACCTCATTCAAGGTATTGTTTGCTTTGGACTCGATACTTTTGTCATGGTTTTACCCTTAAAAAGGCACTTTAGTGGGATAAAAGAGGAGGGTGTTTATTAACTACTCTTAGCCTTGATTCCTAACTAATGTGAGACTTTTGAGCTGTTGGAACAATACGTTTTCTAACATTTTAATTGTCATTTACACTTTGAAATTTCACATGTACTTGTGCAATGTATGGAAAAATCTTTACTGTGATAGATTTTTATTGTCAAATTTAATATAGTGAGTCTTATTGACTTATTGATTTTATGCATGAAGCTTTATGAATATCTTGTAAAGTGATACTTTTATGCAATCTGATTTGTTTGAATTCAAATGCACGTGCATTGTTAATGTTTGCACATTATCGCTAAAATCATATACATTTTTATAGTGTTCGTAGCCAACATTAATGATTTTCATTTTAATTAGATGCTATTATTTTGATTTTGATACTATTTCTTGAGACTTGTGTAAATTCTAATTTTAATTCTTTGACCATTATGTGTTGTATCTTTTCTTATAACCATCAAAATTTGTTTTAATGTTGTATCTTGTGAATGAAATAATTACATTGTTTGTCCATGCCATGGAAAGTCAACGAAGTTTTACATTGGCTATTGGCTCCTAACATAACCGTGATAGTTTATGGGTTTAGAACTATCTAATGTAACACAACCACTTGGGCTGAATAATATACTTGTTATGGAAGGATTTAAGGGCGAAATGCATTGGATGGCTTACAAAGTTGTTTCTTGAAATGATGAGATCTAAAATGATGTTGGAACTGGATTCAGACTAAATAAATGTTATGCTGAATGAAATTGAGTGCAGAACTACTTTTGCCCTTACCAATTAGAAAAAGATGGAAAAGCTGCAAAAATAGGCGCTATGAAGAAGGGTATTTGGGTGGAGATTAAGTCAAGAGACTAAATTTATAGAAAACTAACATCTTTTTTATAATCTTCCTCAATCAATACCGCAGTAATATCTCCTCTTATACAATCATTTTGTGTCTTGTCCTTTCTTGTATGGCTAAAATAATTCACTAAACCATAAGTGCCACTATACCTTAAGGTAAAATTTTATCACATAGTTCAGGACTTGTGCTGTTGTATTATTGGGATCTACAACAAAAAACAAATGAGCTAATAGTTAGAGGTAGAAGAAGGCATATAAAATCTACAGGTCATTTGGAAAACCCATTAAGAAAGATTTAGATTTAGCTGATTTTTCAGTATACATGACTTAAAATAGGACCCTGTAGTATCGTTTTGATTTTCTGTTGTTGTTCCTTGTGAAAGACTAATTAGGTGAAATATGTGACTGATTAGGAATGTAACTTTCTTCTGAAAGAAGTTAATAAAGGACCTGATTTTTAAAATGTAAAGGTTAAATCTTACAATCACTTCAAGTTTTGGAATGAATGAAATGATCACCCTATATGTTGTTGCTGGTTGAGTGAAATGATTATATGATATAAATTTGCATTTAATTTTGAATGTGCTTGATTTTGCTTTATTTCTTCTTTTTCTTTATTTAAAGCTTGACTTCTTTTTTTCTCTACTGTTAATACTATGCTGCTCTGCAGTGGCTGCGGTATTTAGCCTGGCTTATAAGCTTCAGCCTGCCATCATTTTCATTGATGAAGTAGACAGTTTTTTGGGTCAGCGCCGAACAACAGATCATGAGGCTTTGTTAAACATGAAAACTGAGTTCATGGCTCTGTGGGACGGGTTTACTACAGATCGTAAGTTTAAACTGATTATCATGTTATTTATTTTTGTTGCATAAATATTCACAATTTTCTTAGATTTAGTTTGTAAAATAGTATTCTCAATTTATCTTTATTTGAGTAGATTTGTTGACTAACTTGATTTTGTGTAGAGAATGCTCGAGTTATGGTCCTTGCAGCGACAAACCGTCCTTCAGAACTTGATGAAGCAATACTACGGCGTCTTCCTCAAGCCTTTGAAATCGGAATTCCTGACCAAAGGGAGAGGACTGATATATTGAAGGTTATCTTAAAGGGTGAGAGGGTTGAAGACAACATAGACTTCGGTCATATAGCTGGCTTGTGTGAGGGGTACACTGGTTCAGATCTATTTGATCTTTGCAAGAAAGCTGCATATTTTCCTATTAGAGAACTACTGGATGAAGAGAAGAAAGGAAAACGATCTCCTGTTAGTATATTTAAGTCATCTCTTTCACTTTCTTCCGTGTCTCAATTTTTTCATTTTCTCACCTACCAACTTTGAGTATGTTGATTTTATTTAAGCTCATGATGTTTTATCCCACTATTTTGAATGTTAATATTTTATTTGACTTTTTTAAAAAATCAGTTAATATACTCTCTTTCGTCAAATTGATGGTAACGACGTTACCACAATGACAACATGGCGCTATGTGGGTGATAGTGTGACACACTCTTCTCTATCTCCCAAACCCTTCTTGTGCATCTTCTGCACTTACACATTCAAGAGTCACCACCACCACTCTTCCTTAACTTCATTTTACTAAACTGTTTATGGCTACTGTGTAGCATTAAAATCTTAACTCTCCCTCTTCCTTCATGAGAGCCCTCTCCATGTCCTCAATGTCGGGACGGGTGGGTGATATGGATGGTTTTGGAAGAGGGTGTTGTCTGTGCTGGGGATTTGGTAGAGGTGGGTGGTATATGGTGCAAAGAGATGTTGTGGAAGGCTAGAGGTTGGGAGGGTTGTGTGGGGGTGATGTGGAGGAGGGAGAGGGGCTCTTTGAAAGCTGTCGTGGCCAGTTGGAGTTGGGTTGGGGTGAGGAGCAAAATGATGTTTTTGAACTTGGTAAGTGTTGGTTGCGGAACCTGTCATAAGGTCCATGATCATAGTTGTGGTGACCCCACCATGGGAAAGGAGGAACTTAGAACGGTGTTGATTGACAATGAGAAAGAGAATAGAAGAAATTAGAAGACTAGGAGGAGGGTGGGTATGGTAATTGGTCAAAAGAGGCTAGGTGGTAGTGCCACGTTTTCATTGTCACAATGTCGTTATCATCAATTTGTCAAAAGAGACTACATTTGGGCTTGTTTCTTAAAATAATGGAACCAAATTAAGAATGTTCAAAATAGTAGAATGTAATTGAAAAAATATCATAAAAGTATGAGAATTAATATATTAAGCCTTTTATTTAATCTGTTATATTCACTCAAGGTTATATTTGCATGCATGAAAGTGACGTCTCTGGTCAATGAAAGCAATTACTGTGCAAGATCAATTTGTGGCTTTGTTAGACGTGATTTCATATTTTCTCTAATGCAACTGATTAGTTTTCTTGGTGGCTTTCACATATAGTAAGTGCTTCTTAACTGTATTGTTTATCTTTCTCATTTCAGGCACCTAGACCTTTGTCCCAGTTAGATTTGGAGAAGGCCCTTGCCACTTCACAGAAGACAAAGGTTGCTGCAAGTGAATACGCTGGATTCAACCTTCAGTCACCTTCAAGATGGTCGGTGCCTGGTGAGTCAGGTGATTCTCAGATTCAAGCTGCAATCAATGAATTCTCTAAGCTTGTGGTTTCTCACATGATTAACCTCCAACCAGAATCCCAAGATCCTTAAAATATCCACCTTGTTTAGAGCATTCTTCTACTGTCATTTAGCCTAGTTCAGATTGTACCAGTGATTACTTAGTTACTAATCATAGGAACATATATTTGTTATACATTGATTATAAAAGTGCCATGGTTGGCTATTGCATTTTGTTCTGTATGTGAAGCGTCAATCCTTCTTGTGGCACTTCCTAATATTCCATTTATATGCCAAATCTGATCTCTGATTACTATTTGGGTACATGCAGAGATAATTTTGCAATTTTGTTGTTCCACCCTCCTTTGTGTATTGTATACTATAACATGATGCGGTTAATGACATAAAATGGTAGCTAATGTCTATTTCAGGTGTCAGATCCGTCCACATCCTCTGACATTGTATAATAAACCACACAAACAAAAGAAGGGATTAAAAATTCCCATCTGGTCCAAGCAGTTAGGTGGACTCAAGGTTGAATTTTACGCTTTCTATTCTGTTTAGCATGTGGATGGGGGAAAATATGTCATTATTTAAGCCAGCTCTTAGTCACTCTTACTTCCAGTCCTACTTACACTACTAGCATAAGCAAAAAGTTCACATCTACTGTTCTGTTATGTGATTAATCTATGATTAGTACAATTGGATCTAACACTGACATGCCCAACAACTTGAACAGACTAAGCTTAAGACTGATGAAGACGGTGCAGTGTGTATCAAGTTGCCAACAGCCATCAATTATTGAGACCTCGGAGAAATAACTGGCATTGGAGTGGGTTCAGCAGGGTTATAATTTTAAGCAGTGGGTCAGTAATCATCGTTGTGTTTTTGTTGTCTTTCTGGTCCACCCGCATATGTTGATGATTAATTCAAACCCTTGAAAGTTGCGAGTTCTTGCCATCATATTCATTCATTGTGTAGTTAGGACCACAAACTTGTACTTTTTCCCTCTCAAACATGATTTGTACAGTGTAGACAGGACCACTACGTGGGGGGCGTATCTTCCTCACTTTGTTCCGGCTGATGCCTGCCTCGTGCTTCCATCATTACTCAACCACTCTTTATGTTAGAGGGGAAAAACTAAAGTTAAACACCCAACATATGTAAGGTAACAGAGCAATAAAATATAGTATACGATTGATCACAATCCCTGAAGGAACAACATCTCTTTCTTTTCACGCACTAGGATTTTGGAGTTGGAAGTGACTATTCTGTTGGAAATATCCCCGTCCTTGTCAAAGACCTGGGAGTCTTGTGTAGAAAAACACCCTTGCAGATTATAGGACATAGACTGAAAGTGGCATGACAACTCTGTATTTCTTCACTGTTACCACAGATTAGTTTATGAAGATTTTCGATTTTTAATGGCCACAATCATTTTACAGGTTTTAATTTTTCAATTAATTTATAGCTTGTGACGCATTGAGTCGTTACTGGTCTAAACAAGGAACTGTCCCTATTGTTAACGCCATATCCCCGTCTTACAATATAACAATAATAAGCGTCTACCACAAAAATTAAGTAAATGGTTTTCAAGAGTTCATATCGTTGCAGCGACAGTCATTTGTCAAAACTTTTGGCCGATTCGTCCAGGTTGCATCGAACTTATTTATTTACCATTTTTTTCATATTGAGTTTGGTTTTAAAATGACGTGGAATCATTATAACCACAGCGTAATTAAATATTTTAATATTTTTTTTATTAGAATTTCCGTAGTATTCTACATTTATTCAGTGAAGAACCGAGGTTATCGGCATTGCAACATGGTAGGAGTCGCTGTGATACTTCAGGTGGCTGCGAGGATTACTAAGGGTTGTGGTTAACTGTAAAATTTTAAAGCTGAAGTTGTTTAAAGTATAGCAGTTTCAGTACTAGAATGAGAGGATGTATCTGAAGGAGTTATTTACAAAATATTTATAGAAAATTAGAAGAGGTGTAAGTGAGAGGATAATTAGAACGGACAGTACATAGGTTGCAACTATGCAACTTCCTCAGCAGAGTAGTTGTCTATGCTTTTGTGAATAAACAAAAGTACTTTAGAGGCAGTGTAATTTGGTTCGGTTAATGATGGATGCATGAGGTTATTTATTTATCATCACAATTTAATAAAGATGCTGCCTGAATTAACAGTGTCGGTTAATGAGAAAGGAAAGTGGGGTGTCAATAAGTTAAGGATGAATTAGTTATATGTCATCCGTATAAGTGTAAAATCAAAGGTAATGTGAGGAGAATACGATTGCATTCAAAGGTACGTTTAATTGTCTCCTTTGATCTTGAAGGTTGGCTGAAATGGACAAAATTTGTTTCAACATTCAACCGCCAACAACTGTAATTGATAATTGTTCCAGTTGACACATTCATCAGCACTGAATCAAAATGAACCATTATAATTATATACAGTCATAGCCGTAAAATTAGTTAACATAAACAAATATAAATTCTAATGTGAATTTTCAATACCATACTAACATAAAATTCTGTGTTTCTATCACATTTTATAAACATTGCATTAGTAATTCCTGACGTGTACGCAAATGTTGAATCGCAAACATTTATAAAAACATTATTGTAAGTGTGACTTTTTTAAGTATTCCAGTAATATGGATAATTAACTAAGTTATTCACAAACTTTACATGAATTGTATACATTAATGAAAAGTAAACTACCTTACATTTATTTTAAAATTAGCATGTAAGTTAATCAGGGATGACTTAAGACCCAAGCAGGTAAAGCAACCGCTTTAGGCCTCAAGGTCTCAAAGGCCTCAAAAAATTTTAATATGCTTTAGGCCTCAAAAAATTCTAATACTCACATATTATTATAAAATAAAAAATATTTAATTTTAAAATTATACTAATAAAATTTTAATTAAAAATTAAAATATTTTAACTGACTTAGTTTATATTGGTGTTATAAATATTATTTAATGACTTTAAATTTATATTAGTACTATAAATACTATTTAATGAATAATATTTTTGAAACTTTCTTATAATAAATTAATAATATTTAAAAAAAAGTGAACAGTTAAGGAATCTTTCTCAAAACTTTCTAATTTATCTCTTTCCTATATTCCAACTATATCATCTCTTTATATGTGTCATTGTCTGACTGTTTCATTTCTCTCATTCTTTTTTCACTTATCTCTTTTATTCTTTTGTCTCTTTGCTCTTTTCATAATATTATTTCAACTTATTTTCAATTTCAAATTTCTTTCATTTCATATTTCATCATTCTATATTGTGCATTTATGCCCATGTGTTTACTTGGACTTTGAGTATTAAATTGATTGATTGAGGAATAGTTTGTGTTCACTTTGGCTCCTTTTGAGTACATCAATATTAGGTAAAAATAATATGAGATTGATTAATTGATCAATTAATCCCAATTTATCTTCTTAACTTAGATTTATTTTATATACTTAAAAGTTATATTCAGTGTGATATATATTATAATTTTTAATTTTATATATAATTATACAAATATGGCTACTAGAAAATTTGAATCGGGTTATTCAAAACTTCAAAAAAAAAAATAAGAGTTGAACTTTTTGTTGAATCACAAAAAGGGATTATAGATAAATTTATAACAAATAAACAAAAAAATGAATTATATTTGAATGAAAAGTATTTGAAACATGATAATTTATTGGATCTTGATGACTTAGATTTATGTTCAGAATTAAATATCTTAAAGGAGATTATAGGATTGGAAAATGATAAATCAATTGACATTCTTAATTATATAAAAAGAATAAATTCTTTTTCAAATGCATATATAGAATAATGTTAACAAGTCCAATATGAGTTGTTTTAGCTGAAAGGAGTTTTTCAAAACTTAAACTAATCAAATCTTATTTAAGATCAACCATGTCTCAACAAAGATTAAATGAATTAGTTTTATTATCTATTGAAAAATATTTTTTAAATAAAATTAATTATGATAATTTAATAGATAATTTTGCATCACAAAAAGCTTAAAAAATAAATTTTAGATAAAAATATCATTTTAATTATTTTTTTAATTTAAAAAGGCCTCATTTTTATTCGTTTTAGGCCTCCTATAGCCTTGAGCTGCCACTATATATATGTGTGTGTATTATTTGAAGATATTTTTTTCACAGTTTTTTTTTTCAAAATTATTAATTTTTATCTTAACAATATGAATTGAATTTTTAATATTTCCTTTGAAATTCTTTAAGAAAATCATGAAAAAATCATTATTCTAAAATTAAAATTAAGAGTGTTATGTGGAAAGTCTTATATGTCATGAATAAATAGGATTGAAGTTAAACTCACAACCCAACTGGAACCATACAAATCCATGATAAAAAGAAAGGTTTATTGGATGGGTTTACATAGGTTATTGACAACATAGAGCTAAAATTTTGGATCCTCAAGGATTACAACTTGTCCCACCCTATTAGTCTTCATTTTTCTCAACCTTTAATTATGTTTACTTATTTACATATTTGTAGATCTAAACATTTAAATAAACTCAAAATATTCTCTTTTTAATTGTTTCAAAAGCCACGACAAAAAAGGATAAATAATTTTTTTAAAGGTCAAAAATATGATTTGAAACAGAATTAAAATTTTAATAAATTTAGGCTCAATTTTTATCAATCCACTTAACATATCTTGACATATGATGACTTGATATTCAATCATTCTACCAATGCAATTAGGTTATTATAGATTTTTTTTACAAATAGATGAACTCATATGATTTATTTATTTTTTTGTTTGAATTTGCTCTAATCTACCTATGATCAACTCTACGTTCAAGAGCAAACATTGTATAAGTATTATAAGTAAATGAAATATTGTTAAGAAGATCTTTAGATATATTAAGAAAATCATAAATGTTACACTATGTTTTGAAGGATTAATATTTGTTTATAGAACTTATATCAATTTATATTTTTGCAAGTGAACTTAATAAAAATCTATTAGTAATTATGTGTTTATACTTGTAGAAGACGGATTAAGATGGTTGTTCAAGTTAAGTACATAATATTGAAGTTTTGTCTACTACAAAAGTTAAGTATGTTATCTACATGCAAGGAAGTTATTTAGATTAAAAGGTTAGTGGAAAAACTCAGACATAAGCTACAAAAGATTCTTGTGTATTGTTATACATTGTACATTACAAGGAATCTTTCTTTTTATTCAAGAATAAAAGAATATAGGTATATAAAAACCACTTTATTCAAGAAGAAATAGAACGAAATATGAATACGCAAAAATTCAGTTTAAAGAAGTCTAAAGAAAACATAGTAGATGTTAGAAAAAAAGTCTATTGATGTTGATAAATTTATGATGTTAGTCTATCATAACCTATTAGAAACATAAATAAAAAGAATGATAAAGAATTAGAGTAGTATGAAGACTTGATTCTTTTTAGTCAAAGTGAGAGAAGTGTTAAACTTAAAGATCAACATTGGTGGATTGTCTTTCCTTGCTTTCAAATTTCTTATTATATAAGAGAAGCTTTGTGATGTGATTTCAATATAACTTAAAGGAAGAATTACTACAATAACTCAAGAAATAAAAAAAAATAAAGAAAAAAAAGCTTACAAAATACTTTCAAGATAATGGAGGAAGATATATAAGAAATGTGTACAATGAAGTTTAAAGAAGACATTAGAAATACTTTTCCTAATAATTCTTATGTTTTCATTGTAAATAATAATATAGAAAATATAATCTCTTTCTTTATAGTAGAAATAAAAAACATGTGGTTGGTCATACCAATAATACAAAATAGTAAAGACTTTGGTTGACAACATACCAAAACCAACCAAATAAGGCTTGAACTCTTTATCTTCTTCTAAGGCTCTTATTGATTAAAACAACAATCAAACATCACCTATATGTTTCACATTATGTGGCCATGGCTATAAAATCATCCAAACTCTTCATTGTAAAATAACTTGCAAACTTTGAATCCAATATTCATGAGCTTTTTCTTCATTTGTGAGTTCAAGAAGTAAGTTATTATCTTGAGTTTTCAAAATTTTAATAATAATTTTACTATCGCACTTATCTTTCTTAAAAAAGTGATGTGGTATTCACCATCTATCTTTTTCATGTGTGTGTATGTTTTATGGCAAGAAATTTGTGTGTTTCAATTTCTACATTTAAACATTGTATCATATTAAGGGTATTCTTTATTAATTTTTATGAAAATTGATTTGTTATTTGAGTTCTAAGTTCTAAAGTAAGTGAAGAGAGACAACTAAATCTATTTAAAGATATTAAGGAAACTTTAACCATTTAAAATAAAATACTTATAGACGAATTTTATAAATTATATTTTATTTTTGAAACCCATATTATTTGGTTATTTTCGCTCTTACTTCTTGTATAATTATTTTTCACTAATAAATTGAGTTTTTATTCAAAATATGATGAATTCTTTTACAAGATTATATTTGATAAATCCCACCTTCTCTTACAAGTGAACTCTTATCACCTTATCTTATTCGTTATATATATATATATATATATATATATATATATATAAAATTAGTCTCTTAATATATGTTGCTTTTAATGTTTGATAAAGAAATAATATAGAAACAAATAATACAGATTATATTTTTAAACAAGTTTTGTATTGTATTTTCTCTTTAAATTTATACAAAAATGTGATATAATATTTTTTTTCTAATTAGTGAAACTCCATTCTTATGTATCATCAATTTTTTTTTTAATTTTAGTTTCAAGCTAACATTTTCATGTATTTAATAATTTAAAAACTTTATTTTTTTATAAATATTATTTTTTTATTAAAATAACTTTCAAAGGACTGCATTTTGGAAGTTCACCGTGCTGAAAACCTCAAGCTACACTTAAAAGCTTTTTTTTCTTAAAAAAAAAAAAAAAACTATGCAGAATACTACTTTATCAACCATCAAATTGTCTACATTGGTAACAAAATTTCAAACCCAGGTCTTTTAAAACATGAAGTCAATTCTTATCCGTTAAATAGTAATATTTACAAACTTCTTCATAAGCAATTTAAGAAAAAAAAAAAAACATTTTCACAAGATAAAATTAGTTTGTTGAATTCCATATTCATACAAAACATTTTCCTATAAATCGTTTAAAAGTTTTATTTTTTAATAAATCAATTATGAAAACTCATTTATTT
>Ga0209700_102510_pt1 | contig 36924 bp, 24 predicted proteins | sample SiratroredBW_FD_187528 | JGI IMG/M metagenome (GOLD analysis project Ga0209700, IMG submission 187528) | Root nodule microbial communities of legume samples collected from California, USA - Siratro red BW (SPAdes) (version 2) | ecosystem: Host-associated > Plants > Roots > Nodule | place: USA...
CCCTTCCATGGAAAACCATCTTTTATAGCAGCAAGGTTAAATTTGTAATTTCCTCATGTCTATTATTGGAATTTTGAAAATTATGGAGGTGCAGGAAGATGATATGGAGGTGCAGGAAGAAGCAGTCATGGATATTACGTTTCACCACTTTTTTCTAGTTATATAATTCTTTTTTCTATATTATTTCCACAAATTTAACTTTTAGTTATATTAAACATCTTTTTATTTTTAAAAGTGTGTTTAACATATTCTAGAATTAAAATTTTGAATATATTTTTAAACTCTTTTCAAATTAAATTCTAAAAACACGTAAAAAAAATATCCCAATTAGAAAAAAAAAAATTGGCTTAAACAATTTCTTGAACTTTAGGTTATCATTGTAGCGTGCAAGGTTGCTTTGGACCAAAGGAAGAAACAAAAACAAACCGAAACGATGTTTCGTGGATACTTTTATAGTTTCATTATTTGAATTGATTTTTGATGCTTTTTCATCGGTTCGGTTCCTGCAGAGTCGTATAGATCGTTGTACCAAAATATAATAGACCATTTTAAACATTCTTTTAAGATGAGTTTCTAAGTGCAGTAGCCATTATTGAAACCTCCATATATTTATTGTTAAGTGTTTGTCCATTTGCATCACCAAATGCATGGATTCATTGAATCATGAGTTCACTGCCACGCTTCAAAAGCACCTTTCCTCTCTCTGACTTTTGTTACAAATACAACCACTACAAGGTACCTTTCGTCAACCAACCTCTCTTTTCCTTTCTTCATTTTAGGTATGCAATAACCATTTTTTCTATGCTCTTTAGAATTTTCTTACACAATTTAGTTTGTTGAAGAAAACATAATTCTTACTACTATGGTGTATGCTTAGTTTGGATGTTGAATCCTTTATGTATGTGTATGTGGCATGAATCACAAGGAATTTCTTGTTGAACTAAAATTTATTTTGCTTCATTCTTTACTTCCAAGATTAGTAGCTGTTTGTGATTCGTTTGTAAAATATATTAGCATTTAGTTGGGATGGCACGTTCTTCGATGGATGAGGTATCAGACACTGGAGCATTTGTGAGATCTGCTTCCACTTTCAGAAACTGGATTTCAAGGGACCCCAATTCGCAATTTCCAGCAGAATCAGGGAGGTATCATATCTATGTATCATATGCTTGCCCTTGGGCTTCCAGGTGCCTTGCTTACTTGAATATCAAAGGACTTAACAAAGCCATCAGTTTCTCGGTTAGTAAGTAGCCTTCATGCTGTGCTTTTCAACTAGAAAGAGTACATGCTTAGAGATTTTATATCCTGCGTGTTCAATGAACAGGCAGTCAAACCCATCTTTGAAAGAACGAAAGAATCAGATGAGTATAAGGGGTGGGTTTTTCCTGATTCGGAAACAGAGGTGCCTGGAGCTGAACCTGATAGGTTGAATGGAGCAAAGAGTATTAGGGAGCTTTATGAAATTGCAAGTGCAAACTACACTGGAAAGTACACTGTTCCTGTATGTAGATACACTGGCTTCTTTTGTGATTTGCTTTGCTGGGTAGATGCTTATTTTATTGCCAACTGATGATGCATTTTGATCTGCACAGGTGTTGTGGGATAAGAAACTCAAGACAATTGTTAACAACGAGAGCTCAGAGATAATCCGCATGTTAAACACTGAATTCAACAATATTGCGGAAAACCCCTCTGTAGACTTGTATCCCGCTGATTTAAAAGCCCTAATTGATGAAACCAATGAGTGGATATACGATAGGATAAATAATGGTGTTTATAAGTGTGGTTTTGCTAAGAAGCAAGAACCACACAATGAGGTATGAAGCTATTTTTAACCTTTTCTAGCAACTGGTGCTACTTTAATGTTTGCACTTGTTTAAAAACTTCTGTACTCAGGTGATTGCGAATCTTTATCTGATGCTTCCTTTCTGCAGGCTTCAAGGCAATTGTTTGATGCTTTGGACAAATGTGAGAACATATTAAGCAAGCAACACTATATATGTGGCAACACACTCACTGAAGCAGACATTCGCTTGTTTGTCACTCTTATCAGATTTGATGAGGTAAAGTGTGCGTGTGGTATTTATTTTAGACATTTGGGAATATCTTATGTGTTTTCCTGTTACTTGTATCATGCAAATGATTGCTGGTACAACACAAGAACTAAAACAGAAGCAAAGCAGAAAAAAGAAAAAAATTAACTTGATCCTCGGTCTTGCAATAAAGGAATTTAATTTCCACACCCTTTTTTTCTTCCAAGCGGTACAAATTTATCATGAAATGTTTAATCTTTGCATGAAAAAACAGGATCATTTGATATTCCAATTGCAACTTGATTATCTGCATGAGTCTGTGTTGGTTCATTTTGCTTCATATTTATATTTGCTAGTCTTTTTCTGATCCAAATTGCTTGATTACTATATCGTTTTCTCCTACCTGTTCTTCCTTTATATTTTGTCTAATTGTACCTGTGGCACTTCAAAATTGTAACGCTTTCTACAGCCACAGTTCATTTGCCCTTGATTTAAATAAAATCACTAGTTCCAAGTTTTACTTTGGAAACAATAGTTTTCTTATCCCTCCTGCAAAGAGCTTTTGGTCATTGGTCATGTGGTTTGTGCAGCCAATGTAAACCCGCCATGAATCACCAGAACTATTAAGTGTTCTATGCTTCCAAGTTTATCACAGTTTCCACACTCAACAATAGGCCTCCACCAACACTTTCTTTGTGTAGTATGGACATTATTCATAAATTTCGTCCCTATTTTTTTTTGTTGTTGTCATTGTTAGCTTTGTTACTCTTCTTCTCATTGTTGCTCTTCCTTGTTCCTAAACCTTTTGTTTGAGCTTGGAGAGCAATCTGTAGAGTGTTTTTTTCTCTTCATTCAAGAAGGTATGCAAAAGCATCATTATGTAATTTGCAGTCCCAACTAGGTTGACACCCCAAGTTATATCAATCATTTGCAGCTAATCCAAATTTTATAAAATATAAAAAGTACAAATCGAATGGGCCACTGTACTAGAACCCATTCAAAAAACAAACCTATAACTAGGTAGATTCCATTTATTCCTGTATAAATCAAACTTAATAGAATCAGGAATACGATTCCACCGCCTAGTACATCTGTGTCTAACCATAAAAGAAGCAAGTTTATCAATTTAATAGTTTCCCTCCCTATATATGTGAGACACCAAGGAATTGTATGTTGAGACACCAAGGAATCTCATGCTCTTATGCTGATACAACATTTTCTTCCAACAATTCTGAAAATACCAAGGATATCTATGTTGGTTGGAGAAAACTTGCACCACTAGCATATAATCACTTTCAAGTCATAGGCTATGTCATCCTTCTCAACTGCTATTTCAGCAGCATGAATAGCACCAAAAAGTTTTGCATACATACTTGTTTCCACACCAAGATAATCCCGTAAAACATCCAAGAAAAGTAGCAAATTTATCGTGAAACCAACCCTATCAAAATCACCATCAATATTGAACTTCATCTAATGACAAGGAGGAGATAACCAAAAAACAGGAATGACCGAAGAAGTGATACCCAACTTAGGTACAGCACAAAGCACATACCACCTTTGCAATACATTCCTATTAAAGACTATTTATTCTAACACTTACAATATATAAGAATATCATTGATATACAATGAATGAAGCAGGAATATTTTACCAAGAGGGCCAGACAGTGGAGTGGAAAGGTCATCATCCATCAACTTAGAAATAGCTCTGCTAAGAACTTCCTTAGCCAAACAGAAAAGGATAGGGGATAAAAAGTCCCCTTGCCTGACTCCAAATTTGCAACTAATAAAACCAACATTTTTACCATTGAAAAGAAAGTCTAGTTGATCCAAATATAGTTCGAATCCAGCCACAGAAAATGCTCATGGAATCCAAACTTCCTCAACACCTGAATCAATAAATTCCAACCAAGAGTATCAAAAGATTTTTTTAATATCAATTTTGAAAACCATATTACTAGCAAAACATTTTTTGTGCAATAGATTCACAACTTCAGAAGCAAGACACATACAATCAATTATTTTCCTTCCGTGAATGAATCCTTTCTATGGTCTTAAATCACCATTAGAGCAAGAACCACTATTTTGCTGCAATAAAATTGTTTAGAATTGTAAACTTGAAGTTAGCTTAAGCAATTGACGTAAAGTTCTCAATTTTGGGGGCACCTTGCTCCTTCTGGATAAGAACTACCAAATTTGAATAATAATTCTGAGTAATTGATAGAAACCTCTTGGTGAAAGAAGAGATCCAATTGATTGAACATGTGGAGAAGATTGAAGGAAGTGGAGCTTATGATGGAAGAATAGTGATGGAGAGTGAAATCTAGAGAAGTACGACGACACTCACAAGGACGATGCCTTGTGAGTAGTAGTATTTAGGAGAATTTTCCTAGGGAGACTCAATAACAAGTGAAATGTCATTTTAGCATAATAACTCTACTACCCATTCAAAAGTGAGAAATACATGGAGAGGAGGGTCCTGTTAATAAGAAGAGTGGTCGGCCATGAGAAGGAGTAGATGGTGGGAAATTCAAATTTGAATTTTCCCTCACATGATCCTATGTTCACGACACTAGAAGTGGAACTAGTGCACTTGGGTTCGCACTTCACATTTAACACGTGTTAAACGTGGAGTCATGCAACCTAGCATAATAACCCTAGTATCGATGTACAAGCCCCTCAAGACAACCCTACACTACAAGGCCCAAATACCCTAGCCTATTTGGCCCAAATATTCTTGACTACTTGGCCTAATTAAAAGTCTTCTTGTTTCTATTCTATACATTTCATTATACATTAGGGATGACTCATGGTGAGAATAGCTTAAGCCTACTGAGATTAGTAGAAGCACAGTCTTCTTGTATTCTTGTGGTCATAGTCCTAGTTGTTGATTCCTTGGCTTGGGGTCTTCCATCAGTAATCCAAGCATACTTAAAGAATTATAATATGGCATTGGAAACATCCTTAGGGATGATAAACCAGAATTTCTGGAAAACAGCCCGCTAAAATCATATGTACCAGCAACACTTTTACTACTTCAAAGCAAAAACTGTGTGAGTAACCTCCCCCATGGTGGGAATCTTAGTCAGAATAACATTATATTGATCAGAGACCAACGTGGAATCACCTCATCAATCGAATTATTATCACTATATTCATTATTAGTGAAAAAGATAGCAAAAAGGTAATTAACAACATGATCCTCCAAGTCCTTGTTGTTGCTAACATGTCTGCTCATTTTGTCAAAGAGATATGTTTGATTGCTTGTTTAATCTTGGCAGACCTATGAAAAAAGGAAGTGTTTGTTTAATCTAGCCTTTTCCCTCCTCGTTTCGTGTTGGATATTGAACTCTTCTTCTAAAGCAATCAAAGCTTCTGCAAAATCAAATCATCATTTTCAGCATGAGAATCCAAATTTGCTTGAAACCTAGCCAGATTATTCGTAGCATTAGTGACTGTGCCATTCACATTGCCAAAGACATTTCTGATCCAATAAATAAGCTTTCTATTAACTTTCTTCAGCTTTTGATTCAACACATATATGTGACAGCCAAACCAGGAAATATTCCAAGCATCAGAGACCAACTTCTCACAATAAGGGCGTTGCAGCCACATAGATCTAACGTTAAAAGGCAAAGGATTCCTTTCGGTTGATTCTGACTGAAAAAGAACAGGAAAGTGATCAGAAAAATATTTAGTTATAGTATGACAAGAGATACTGTTCCAGGAAGCAATCCAATCCGAATTGCAGCAGGCTCCATCAAGGCGTTTGTCAATCCTAGCAGAACCAAGTCTACCACTGGTCCAAGTGTACAAAGAGCCAATAGTGGGAAAATAATGCAGATGATTGCCATCAATCCAAGCTCCAAATTCTTTAACAGGAAGCCTAGCCACAAAATTTGAACCTCTATGCTCATGATTACCTAGGACCACATTGAAATCACCAATAAAAGACCAAGGACGACCAGGATTAGAACTCATAAGAATAGATAAATCATGCCACAAGGATCTACGCTTGATATAGGATGTGGATGCGTAGATGATAGCAATATGAAAAGTGTCATTAGCTGCAAAAGAAAACGACACAAATTGATCGAAACAGCTAAGAAACTTACCATTATCAGTAAAACGCCGTATATTTGGAACTTCCCTATTATTTTGTGCAAACAAATGAAAATTCAAAGATCTCCCAAAGTTGACATCAAATTATCAGTGCTGACAAAGGGTTCAGCAAGAAACAGAAAACTTGGTTGTGAGATGAACAAATCTTTTTGAGAGCCAATTTGGATATCTTATTCCCAAGACCCCTAATATTCCAAAATAAAGCTTTCGTTTGGCGGCAATATTGAGATTTTCACCCCTAGCATGGCAAATGAGTAAAGTCTCCTTTTAGAACTCATAATTAAATCAAATCACTGGTAGACCTAAGTTAGTGAGTACTGAGCTGGAGTCTGTTTATGACCATTTTTCTTGTATATTATAGAGTTTGTCCTGTCATAGTCTTATTCCATTTCGTAATATTAAAAACTCAATTTTCTATCCCAGGCTTGGAATGTTACATGGTTGTGCCTGAGTGTCGTCTTCGAAATGTAAACATGAAGAGAAGAAATAAATTTTCTATTGTTCAGAATAGTCTGTTTTCCCTTCTTTTTGTCTAGTATTTTACTCTGAATCAGACCAGTGAAAACAAGTCATCTCAGTTAGTTCATTGTTTTATAGTGGCTATGATGAAAAAAAATATAAACTTCTCAAATTTCTACTTTATTCTCATTTTAGACATCGATGTCATGCATTCCAATGTTATGAAATCTGACTGTTGAGTAATTGAACTCTGTTATAATTGTAGGTTTATGCAGTTCACTTCAAGTGCAACAAGAAGCTGCTGCACGAATTCCCAAATCTTTTTAATTACACTAAAGACATTTTCCAACTTCCTGGCATTAGTAGCACAGTGAACATCGAACATATAAAGTTGCATTACTATGGAAGTCATCCTTCTATCAATCCATTTGGTATTGTTCCTGTGGGGCCAAACATTGATTATTCTGCTCCTCATGACAGAGAAAGGTTTTCTGCATAGGTGGTTGTTTTGTATAATTGTAATTTCAAAATAAACTGAGGCAGGTCTCTGAGTGTGAGTATACTTCTAATGTTAGAATTCTCCTGTGATCGCGCCTCATTGAGTGTTTTGTCAAAACTACTTTGTCTTATTATTAAATGGGTTGGAAAGATCTAATGTATTTGCTGTTGGGATTTGAGCTCCACAATTTAGCGTGTTGGATTTCGTGTTTTGGGTCTAAAAGAAAATTATGCTAAAATTGATTTATAATTTCGTCGACATCGTATGGATATTTGTGTTGGTTCAAATAATTTCTTAGAAAAATTGCTACATTTTAAACTTTAACATAATTTATCAACTTTTTCATGTTATTCAATTACAATAATTTTCTTATCAAAAATTCATAATATTTAACTAAATATAATTTTTTTTTCTATTTAAAAACTATTTTTTTTGGTTACGAGTCTTTATGAATGTCAATTTTTGGTTGTTGGATATAGAAACACCAAATTAGGTAGGTGGATCTTCCTCAAACTCATGAAACACTATAAAAATTCCAGAACATCTCACAATTGAAAACACATAACTTCAAAGGTTCTATACTCTCTCTTGCTTTATGGAGAAGAAAACAATGCACTCATTGTAGAGAGACCAACTAGTCATTACAATCCTTCTAATATACAACTCCTTCAAACATATTTGTCTTTTAAAGTACAAAAAATTATAATTTTTTTTATTTTTGTCTCACAAATAATATACTATTTCATTTTAGTCCCTACAAATATCACTTTTTTAATTTTAGTTTTTTATGATCTTATATAAAGAAAAAGCAAGTCGTCCTATAAATATACTTTCCTCTTGCTTTATGAAGAATAAATAAATTGAACATACGAAAAGTCTTCAATGAGCGTTCTAAATACAACTTTTTCAAGCAATTTAAGATCAACCTTCAAAACTACCAAAAAAATTACCATTTTAGTCCTCACAGATTTTTTTGTAGTCCTTGTAAATATATCACTCTTTTATTTTATCCCTAGTTGTATTAAATATTGATGTGACACTTTTGATGATATCATCATTGTCGAGTTGCCAAATTTGAGTGTCCTGCGTTATGACATCATCACCATTAGGTTTAATAGAAAATGTTAACGGTCGAGATTGAAAGCCAAAAAGAAAAGGTCAAGGAAGGACAAAAACCAAACAAAAAAATAATACAAAGACTGAAATCAAAATACCAAATATTACGGGACCTGAAAATTAAATTAAGTCTTAGAAAAACCTAACTATTAAAAATGATGCTTCACTTAATTTTTTCTATGTGATAACAATATCATAAGAAATGTAAATATTTGTTATATATAAGACTGTCAAAACCTAGTAAAATTTTGAGTGATCCAAACAAATATTAGTTTTCACCTATGTTTAAGCAACATCGTTTATCTTGAAATAAAAATCTTCACTTCATGCACAAAATGAAAGTGCATCTAACTATGAATATGTAGAAAAACATAATTGCATATGTTAAGCAATATTCTGATATAAATGATACAAAAGTTTGAATATAATGAATACAAAAAAGGAGTATGGATTTGGTGAAACAGTGTTGGTATTTTATTGGTAAGCATTGAGTAGGTGTTCAGGGTTTGGTCTGAACACATATGTGGAAATTTATAGTGCAGATCTGACCATTAATGAATGTGTGGTACCTGAAAGCAGCACATCAAAATCATGGGGCTGTGCTTATAATATCAGAGCATTTCAACAAAAGATAGGGTTACTCAGAGGGTGAGTTTTTCTCATGGTTCAATTCTACACTAATTGTATTTTATGATAATATAATGTTCTTGATTTCATAAATTTTTATACATAAAAAAATTCAACACGAATTCTTGGGCAACTACCTGCTATATCCGATTAAAGAATGACTAAGTAAAACGATAATAAAGTATTTGACTTAAAATAAATTTAAATTGATATATTTTTATAATTTAATTTAAAATATATATTTTATATTTTCTTATTTTTTTCCTCAAATTTGTAAATATTTTATATATATATATTTGCATCGTCTTGCTTTTAATTTTCAAATTGAAAAAAAAAGATAAATATTTTATATTCTTATCCAGATAATTTTTTACAATAATTACTTAGTCCCAGTTTATTTTTTATATATTCTTTTTCACTTTTATATTTAAATATTTTTTTTCTAAAGTTATTAAATGCCGTAGCATGTTCACAAGAACGATATTTCTGGATATAATATTTATTTGAATGGGATTTTTTTAGTACAAATTTATAACTTAAAACAAATGTTCTCTGTTAAACAAAACTTATAAGCTTTTTTTTTCGGACTATTGTTATAATTCTTTTTAATTTTGTTTTATTACATTAAACTTTTTAATTAAGCTTCATTTGGAAGAAAAAAACAAACTAGTCAATGTAACTTTTTTTGGCAGGTGCGCGAGAGAGTATATTTATTTTTGGAAACATTATCACCATATTTAGGGATCCTTTTTATATTTAATTTGGAAAATAGTGTTCATGAAAGTTTTACCCTAAAATGATATTCAACCAATTAAGTTAATTTCACTAAAATATATTTAGTAACTATGATTATTTTAATAAGTAAAAGTTAAATTATTAAGATTAGAGTAAAAATTTGTCTTCTTCCTTATTATTTTAGGCATGGTAACATTGAAGTTATATATAATTTTATTAGGTTTTAATTAAGATAATAAATAAATTTGTAGGATTACTTTAAATTCTATAAAAGTTATAGAAAATAATTGAAATAACACTCATATCTTAATAAATGTAGTAGTGATTTTCATCATGTAAATTATATGAGTGTATGTTTATGAAAAGGTATATTTTAAGATTTGTGACAAGATATACTGTAGTATGATAATTTGTATTTTAAACTATATATGTCGGCAATATTATATGTGTTAAAGTTTTGAGATATTATATTTGTGCATTGTAAAAAGTCTATGCAATAAGCAACAATTCAGTAGCATGAAATTTTTTAAATTATGCTTGACTATTTAATAAGTTTAAGTAATGAATAACCAAAGTGAAAATTCTAAATTATAATTGATCTTTGAAAAGTTTAAACAATTACTCAGAAGTGAAAATTCCAAATTGTGATTAATATCACACAAGCAAATTTGATAAAAAAAATAATGTATTTATAAGAAGAAAAGTTAAGCTTTTACCTAATAAAAATAATATGCCTCGGAAAGAAGTATTTTTATTTAGAAAACGATAACAAATGTTACAAAATAATTATACCTTACAAGTTTTCAGATTGATAAGAAAACTTATCTTTTAGAAAGTCTCTGTTACGAATTTAAGTGTTTGTCCCAACCACACAGCTGAGACTACAAACAATATTTTTAAAAAAAGGTAATTAAATTTGTCAAAAATAACTTTTATTAAACGCGCTATTTATTTTTCTAAATTCCTTAATTTATTATCAATAATAAAAGGGGATTGAAGGTAAAGTGGTTGGGATGGCCTAGGAAAATAAAAATAAATAAAAAATAAATAAAAAGAAAGTGTGTTTTTCTTTTGTTTCTCACCAAACACTGCAATATCCGAAAGAGAAAGGATTGCGTCCTTTTGATAGTGCCTCCTCCAGCCGTTGGACGAGAGTGCGCTGACCATATTAGCATGCGTAAGAGACTCCATTATGGTGGGCCCCACCCCTCACAAATTATTGCTTTCTTCAATTTTTTTCTACAAAATTAATTTTTTTCCATTTTTAAATAATATAGACCTTGATAAAGACAAGTGCATAAACATGTACTAGCTTGAAATATACATGGCAAATGCAAAAACCTAAAGCCATATCCTAGAATATCTTATTTTTCTCCTACAACCCTTTATTCCATCTTTGTCTTGGTCCCCTAGTAAAGTTTCATGATCTAGCTGAAAGATCACTCACTTTTATTATAATGTTTCACTCTCTCCAAACACATGCACATATCTATATATATACACCCTTCTTCCCTTCACATATAATGCAAGCACCATGGTACAATTCCAGGGGGTGATTATATTGGTGTGTGTATGAATGTACACATATAGATATCTATAATAAGACCCTTTTGAGTCTTTGCCTTAATAATTTAATATGAGTTGAAAGATATCATGATTTGATGATTGAAAATTGAAAACCATGATGTGACTAATAATAGTGAAGATAATGTGAGGATAATGCATGATTGGACATGGAGAAAGAGAAAGCAAGATAGAGACAAATGGTTGTTGTTTGTTTTCTGAAAAAAATAAACAAATTTTTGCAAGATCTCAAGCTTGTACATTGCTTAAGCTTTAATTTGTGGCCGTGTGTGTGTGTTTATTTTCAGTTTTTGACAAATTTATAATGTTGCATAGTGCAATGTTTGTTAAAACTAGATGGCATTGAGCAGGATTAGAGATTAAGAGCTGCTTCACCATCATATACAGCTTCTTTGATTGGCTGATATAATCAAGAACAGTGTTTGTGTCCCCATGTTTCTTTGTGCACAGTTCAATTTGTTTTTGGATCTTAAATTATTGAAGTATAGAGAGTTTATAAGTTAACTCATAGATCATCAACTTGTAATGAGATAAACACAAGCCAAAACCACTAAAGTTAACCCACTTTGGTTCATATAAAGTATCAGTCTAATGGTGTGTTTTTGAAAATGAGTTGAACATAAGATGATTTTGAAATGATTTTGAAAGCTTTTCTTTCTTGTTTGGTTGTATAAATACGAAAATGGAAATAAAAATTATGTAAAATACCAGAAAAGAAAAGGAAATATATAGGAACTTACGAAAGATTGGTCTGTCTTGTTAAAGTTTAACTAAAAACCTTGATTCTTTATTAGGATAAATTTTTTTTATAAGAATTAAAATACCTCTTTTATGCTTTTATTTATATCTTCTTTATTATTGATAAAAAAAATATAAAGTATCAGGAATATTTTCAGCAAAAATTAAAATAAGGGTATTTGAGTTTTATTATTTCCTTCTCATATCTTTTTCAAATTGGATGAATTGATAAATGTGTCTCATGTTTTTTTTTATTCCTTTTTTACTGTTTTAACTTATTCCAAATAAATGTACAAGAAGAAATAGATAATTAGGCAGTTTTCATCCTTCATACTTTTTCTTTGTAACGAATAAATCATAAAAATCTTCGGAGTAACTAGATTGGAATCCATAACAGGATTTAATTATAAATTGAATTCAATATTTTTATATCAAGTGAAATTTCCAGCATATAAGTTGAGATATACGTAAAATACATAAATAATATATATATATATATATATATATATATATATATATATATATATATATATATATATATATATAAACTTTCACTTATTTATAATATTTTAATAAATATTAATGTAAGATTACCTAATTATTTAGATAAATATATCTTAATGTAAGGTTAACATATTAAAATTATATAAATGACAAAATCCTCTCCTATTTAATCAAAATCGTTTTAGTTATAGTCATATTTTAATCCTAGAATTAAAACTTTTACATATATTATGAAAATTTTAAATAATGAAAAAATCATTTCTTTTAGATCTTCTCAATTATACCTGTATACTAATCCACAAACTTAAACAAAATTAATGATGAAAAACCTTTAAAAGAATCCTTTTTTTTTTATAATCTCAGTCATATCTATACACATACTTTGAATATGGAAGCACATATTTCTTAGGAATAAACTCTGAGTATATACTAATAAACAGGTCAAAGTTATTTAATTGCCCTTGGAGTCCTTCACAAGTGACCTCACCTTTTCCTTTGTCATCTATATATTTATCACATTTAATTACTTTTTATAGTCTTTAGATATATGCACATATATCTTTTTAGTTAATTAAATTTTAAATATTTTATAAATTTAAATATTTTTAATTATAATTTGTATTAAATAAATTTTTTATTTACTGTTTTAATTGTTTATCTTTATTTAAGTACTTTGTCGTTTTCATTATTTTTCTGTCTTCAACTTATTAGACAATTCATTCTTAGAAAAAAAAAAAGTTGAGTCGAATTTGAAAAGACTAAACAGCAAATCATAAAGGGAAAGACAAAAATAATACTCGTATAATCTTATTGATAACAAAAGTACAAGTATATAGACCAAAAAATAGTAAAAAAGTTAAATGCTCATATTTTAATAAAAATTTAATTAAAATATATAAATTTAAAATATATTTAAACTTTAACTAAGTTTATATTTTTTAATTTTTATATAAAAGAATTTCAATATCCGTCATAACAATTTTTTTTTCAGAAAAACTGTGTTTTTTAGTTATATCTAAACACTGTATTCTACGATATATTTTTTATGAATAAGTTTTTATTGTTTGTTGTGAACTAACTTCATTAATTTTAGATGTCTTAAAAATGTCACAGAGATTGAAATTAACTATGTAAAGCTATCAAAGTTTACATATATAGTGGTTGCTAAAGAAACCAAAAACTTATTGTAAAAAAGTACAAATTTGAAAACGAAATGTAAAAGAAATGGTGCTTATTTCTCCTATTATATATATATATATATATATATATATTTCTCATATCGAATTAAAATGTTTTAATTTTAATCAGCATGAAATTTATTCAAAGAAATTTAACAATGATAGAAATATTTATAAATCACAACTTAACATATTCTATCTATTGTGTGTTTGGCCACATGTGAATAATGTAAGTAAAAAAGAATGTTAAATTGAGTAAAGAACACAGAAGCACTTTAGAAGGTTCTGGTCTGGTACCACCCTATATTATATTTTATTTTATTTAATAACAGGTGCAGATTCTGTATAGTTGAACGCAAAACGAAACATACTATAATTGATTTTTTATTATTAAAAGTTTGAAATATATAATCATTAGATAAAACATATTAAATTAGGCACCGACTGTGTGGATTTATTTTAACTTACAAAAAAAAAAAGTAGAGGGAAAAGAGCAAGTAACAAAAATTACAAAAAATGAAAATGAAAGTTCTGTAGTTAAAAATAATTTTATTATTAATAATATTATTTTATTAGAAGATAATAAACTTTGAAAAAATATACTTATACTTGGTAGTCAATTCTACTATTTGTGTTCTTTTCTTATTCTCCATCATTTAGTATGAATAAATAAAGTAAGTTGAGTCTCTCAATCTAATCACTTTCCATTTTCTTCTACCTTATCAAATCACATTTTTCCTTTCTCCTTCATTATTTGATTTTTCTTCCCTTTTTTTTTTCACCTTAATCAAACTAACTAATGGTAGTGACAAAAACAATTATATATCATTTTTGAAAAAATATTACTAGAATCTGTTATCAATTTTTTTCCCGAAATTTGGCTGCTGATTTTGTTTTGTTTTAAATAACTTTTCATTTTTTTTGTTTTTATATACATAAAATAATATCATATTAATTGATTGTTTCCTAATATGTTTAAACTTACACGTTTACATATTACCTATATTTATAGAACATTCTTGGATTGACTTATATATTTCCTTTCTTCTAGGTTTGAAACTCGGTATGTTTTTTTTGTCTTCTAAAACTAAGAATTTGGAGAATAGTTTTCCTTTTAAATTAAAAGGTTTAATTACTCTTTTACCATCAATTTATTAATTTCTTACAAAATCTATCCTAACTATTTTTTACTGGCATTTTCTTATTTATCAAAATATTATAAATTTTGTATTTTTATTATATTTCAAATAACATTAACGTTTATATTTTTTCAATTTTGAACTGCTTCATCACATTTTTAAAATATTATTTTTTATTACAATAATGACATTTATAAAATTTGTTTTCTTTCACCTTCTTACCATTTAAAAAAAAACATTATGAGGAATTGTTTTATAGTCCGGATGAGAAAGATTAATTAAAATACAAATAAACATTTTATCATTTAAATATATAAAATTTAAATAGAATATAAAATTAATTAATTTTTTATTTATTTAAAACATTTTATTTCTATGAAATATAAAATCTTTGATTTTTTTTTCTAGATTTATGATGTTCTCATTTTTACAATCTTACTTTGATTAGTTTTTTAAAGTAATATTTTCTTTCCTTTCGTATCTCAAGTTATTTTTCTTGTATGTGTAGATTTTAATGATTTCATATGAGATCTAAGTTTAATAGACGAATTTCTACTATTTTAAGTCCATACTGGTACATTCAGTTTGTGAATTAGATTTTATAGAAAGAAATTGGAACTTCTATTGTTATTTTAAGTTTTGGATTATTTTCTTAATACATGAATTAAGGTAAGAAAAGTTAATTTGAATTGTTATATTTATAAAAAAAATGGTTTAATGTAAATAATTGTAATTTATGTAGAAATGGAACGCTGGGATACATAACAACCTTTTGGCTAAGTGTTGTTAATTTTGATGAAAGAATGAGAATTACCTTGGTAGGGATTATATAAGATATATATTTTTAGTTATGTAAACCTATGACTTTTTGTGAAATTGTATTAGATTGATTTTAAATTAATTTATTATTATAATATATTTGATTAAGATTTTATTTTAATTAAATCTTCAAATTATACACACTTTAAACAATCTCAATATAATATTTTTTTCCTGAAAACATTATATTTATATCACATCTTCACATAATTCATAACATAACATGTACTTACATCTTAAGTTAACAATATTCATTAGACAATTATTCAACAATAAAATATAACACCCCATAAATAAAAGGAAATTTTCAAAGCAAAGGTTAAGTAAAAATTCATAAAAGTTAAATATTGCAATACACTACACAACGCTCAACACAAATGAAATTGTGTCACACGCACATTGATATAATGGTTGGCTCAAGAAGTGGCACTCAACAGCATTCAAACCTAAGAGCACCTCTGGCGAGTCACGTCCAACAATAATGGAATTACGCCCAACTTGACTAAACCTAAGAACAACCCTATTGAATTGAGTTCGATGCTGAAGAAGTTGTGCTCAGTGTAATACCAACCCGAGAGCAAACACATAAATTTCAAAGCACCAATCAACTATGCAACTATCAAAATATCATGCCTCATACCTTTTCAAACAACATATACATATATAAACTCTAAGACTTCTTTCACATAAAAAACAACATATAAATTACCAATTTATCAATTTCTACTATATCTATACTTTCACATTCAATCTAAATCAAACCATTCTAATTTACTAAACAACAAATCCTGCAAAAGAAAAAACAAATTTTGGAATTGGTGACCACTTCACCCCTACATCCAAATCTTCTAACTTATGGTTTTATTTAAAAGTAAAACTAGTTTTCCTTACTTGATTACAAGTTTGAGTACTGTGAGAGCTCCAACTCTTAAAGAATAATAAGGATAGTCTAACTTGCACCATAAAGTTCTGATTAATGATCTGAGCACATCACTAGAATTTTGAGCTAGCAGAGAGACTAATCCTGAAGTTTCAAACACCACATGCAAAGGATATCTAAATAGATAATAAGAAAACTTAAAACTAGCACAAAAGAAAAGGAGCATAAATGAACTTGCTTCAAACAAACTTTAGATCGATCAAATTTACTCTAATCACTGCCAAGAGTCTAGCAGTGGTCTTTAATCGTTAGTATGATGAAAGATAAGTTTAGAAATCTAGAGAGAAGGCAAAGAAGAATAAAAGAATTTTTTTTCTAGAGATATAGTGAATATATTTAAATGAAACATGAATAACTTATTTTTCTATTATTCAAGTGTCATTTTAATTATACCACTTCTACTACATAGCTATTGTATAGGTCTTTACACCTCATTAAGTGAAAGAACTTTAAAGAGTAAAGTCTAATGCAAATTGCAGGCATGCTAATTGATGAATGTATTTTTACTCACACTTAGATGCTTGAATTGTTATATTTTTGGACAACAGGAAATAATAAATTCATCATTTTAACTGAGGTTCATCTAATTCAGTATATTTTAATCTTAATTGTTATTTATAATAATATTGCATTTTTATACATAGCAAATGATGTAACAAGTATATGCATTAGACTGTTTGACTAGACGATCTAGTGAGTACATAGAGTAGATGGTCCAACGAACAATCTGACAAGACTTAGCTGAAGAAAACATCTTAACAACATCAAGTGAAACGAAGACGAGAGTATATAAAGAGTATGATGTACTTAATATAGATTAAATAGTTCTTGTACATTATAACATTAAATGATCCCTTTGGAAGATCTATAATGGGATGCAGCATTATGAAGAGGGAAGACACTGATTTGTTGACTCGGAAGCAATAATAAATTCTGCACACATCTTTTTGCAAAGGTATTGTGTTTTTTTATGCGCTGAATAGAGGATGATCTTCCTTGATTATTCTACAAATGTCTCTCATAGTAGATTTAATTATATTGAGTTGGATTAAATAAAGATCTAATGTGTGTATTTGGAACAAACATCAAAAACAAAATATCTAAAAGAAAAAACAAAACGAATATCTTACAAGAAAAAAGATATTCACAAGTTAATCTGTGACAAAAAAAATTGATAATTACAAGAACAATATTTGAGACATAATTCTAAGTTGAAATTATTATTTCTCTTTTGTAATTCTTTTGCTTTTGTCTTCCTCATTGAAGACTAATTCCTCTAGGTTGATTCTTGCTAGGAAAGTCCAAGGGGGAGAACATTTATTTCTCTTTTGTAATTCTTTTGCTTTTGTCTTCCTCATTGAAGACTAATTCTTCTAGGTTGATTCTTGCTAGGAAAGTCCAAGGGGGAGAACATTGGGGAGACAAATAAGAATAAGACAAAAGCCAATACACATAAGGAAATGACACCACCTTCAACCCAAAACCTTAAGACATTAGGTTTATGGGTCTTCTTTCTTATATGTTGTTCAACTTTTTCATTTCTACTCAATGTGGGACTTAGACTCACATTTGGATACCTAACAATCTGCCCCTCAAGTGGGAGTCCTTCTTTCACATTTGTACACTCTCCCTCGAGCAGAAGTATTTTCAAACATGAGTACCTCACAAAAGACCCTCACTTGTACCGTCGTTTACACACTTAAACGGGACATGCTTGCCTGAATCCTTCGTTAGGAAGATTTTCGATACAAACAAACAAGAATGAGACAAGAGCCAACACACACAAGGGAATGAAAACACCTTCAACCCAAAACCTTAAAGCATTAGGTTTATGGGTATTCTTTTTTGTATGTTGCTCAACTTTCTCATTTCTACTCAATGTGAGACTTAGACTCACACTTGAATACTTAACAATTCTCTTATGATTTGACAACTAGTTCTAAGACTTTTGTTCAATAATTTTTTGTTTTTCAATTTTCTGTAGCAGATTCTTCTTTAATGTTGGTCTTTTTGAAGTCTATTTTTTGAAAAAGTAATTATTTTTTGAAATATGTTGATTGTTTTTCTTTAAGTAGAATTATTGATTAATTCACTTAATTTTAATCAATTTCTTATATTTTTAATCATGAAGTAAAAGATAAATATCTTATTGAGTAGACACTTAGAGAAGAAGTGAAATATTAGTAAACACTTGTTTTGTTGATAAAGTTATATTGCATTTAAGTGATAGGTGTTTTGATTAATTTCAATTCTATAAAAAAAATGAAAAATACATTAGAATACATTTAATTTACTCATCACTAATCAAAATTGTAATTTCACTAAAAATACTCTCTCTATAATAAATATACTTTTAGTTTGATGCAAAATAATTACTCTTGAAGTTACAATTCAAAGTATTTACATTGATTATGGTCCTTTGAATATTATTCAAAGGTAAATAAACATTTTAGTCTATCTATGTTTGAGGTTGAAATAAACCATAATGAAGTTTATTACTTTTTAATTGGATGCTAGTTTTTAAGCATTATAATAATTATGGCAAATGTTAAAGTTTTATGTAGGTATAAAGTATAGGTTTTCTTTGCTTACTATGTTATTATTACTCTTGGTTTTAGGTGAAAAATCAATTTTGTTCTAGTAAAATGATTATTAGTAAAACCTTTTTCACCTAATTTCCTTTTCTTTGGTAAACTTCTATTTTTCTTATTTTCCTCTAAATATTTTTGATAGTCATTGTTGTCATAATTTGTATCATCAAGATTTGAAGAGATTTTCATAATTCACATAGCTTAAATATTTTTGTAATGTTTAAAAAGTGTAATAAGTTTAGGAAACTAAAAATACGTTTGCCTTTTGATTTTGCATGATTGTATGTGTGCATACACAGGTAAAAATGCTAAAAAAAAAAATTACGGAAACGTTCTTAAAACTCAAAACAAATTAATAATTAATTTAAGATTAAACCTTAACAAAATTCCATTCTTAAAATTCATAAAAAATAAATCAAGAACAAAATAATAAATTTATCTTCACATTTAGTGTTTTTATATTTGCAAAGTTTCGCAAGTAATTCATCATCTACTTGGAATAATCGATTGTTCACTCTTAGAAATAAAATCGCTTCACAGAGATAATCAACTACCTCGTATACTAATTAATTATTTTGCTCATGAAGAAACTTGAGTAATTATTATTGCCTAACTACTTAACAATCAACATATTCTGAAATAATTCAACCATGTTTTTGTTTTCCACTTTGAACTATGTATTTTGGGAATTAATTTATTGAAATCAGAAACATAATTTAAATACGTTGGCGACAGGAACTAGTCCCTAAGTTTTAGTAATGTAAGGACAAAAAGAATCACCACACTTTAAGAAATGAACTTAGACCACACATTTACAACATCAAACTACTAATAAGAAACTTTACTCTATTTTAAAGTAAAACACTCCTACATAAAAAATGCTTTCTTATACCATAATCTACATTCACTTCAACAAGATCCTTAGTGAAATTGCATTGAATCCAAAAAAGAAGTAACTGAAATGAAGGGAAGAAAAAAGGCAATGCATGAAGATGAGAGCAATGAAGGAAGTGGAGTAGACAAAAATGTAAGGGCAGCAGGTGCATTTTCCATTTGTGTGTTGGGTAGGCTGAATTTGATTCATAGGTAGAGAGATAGATAGAAAGATGAGAAATGAATTATTAAGATTGAAAGGGTGTGCAACTTTTGGGGAGCAAACAGGGATGGCCCCCTAAACCCCACCCACATAAATAAATTCATAAATATCAAATCATCTGTATCCAATAAATCTATATTATTTTCCTTATTGCCTGCCTGCCCATGTCTCCTCCATTCAAATTTCCCCACTCATAATTGTAACCTGTGACAGGAATAGGATCTCCATAGCTCAAATATTTATTAACAAATATCAATTAAAAAACACCACAAAAGGCCTAAAAGAATTCATATTTATTAATAATACATTCTTTATTGTATTGCCATGTAACAACATAGTAGATGGTAGATACTACATACATATATATTAATGCTTTTGACAATCCACAAGTATAGCTATTAGCTAGTGCTCTTTCATCATCATCACCATCACCATTCTCTCTCTCTCACACACACACTCTCTCTCTCTCAATCCTTCCTCTCACTCTACACGACACAACCAAGCTTGGGAATCGTTCTCACTATTCTAATGCACCCTTTTGAGCTTTGCTCTCAACCAGAGATACCCTTTTTCTGCAATCTTAATCTCCTAGATGATTGACACACAATTTACATGTACTAGGGCATGAAAACCTTCAAGCTCCGTTTTTTACGACTCCATTTCCATTGCTGCAACATTGCTATCGGTGAGTTTTCTCTGGCTGGGCCTGCAAAAATTGTATCTTTTGCACAACCCTTTTCGAAGAACGGGTTGTGGTTTGTTTTCGCACTGTTGGGCCTGAGCTGAAGCTTTGAGTTTGTTTTTTTTTTTTTTTTCTTTCTTTCTGAGATGGGTCTGTTGGTGCACACACTGTTTGGCCATTGTTCCATTTTGGGGCACCTATTTCTTGGAATGGCTTTCTTGGTGTGCTTTGCTTTAATTCCTCTTTCTCTCTTCCGATGAAAGCTTCTAGCTTGTGATGGGGTTCGGATTTCTAGGCTTTTAATGCACGTGGAGATTCTGGATTCTCTTTTGTACACTTCATGGCGAGTCGCTAGTTTCCTTTGGTTTTTCTTCTGGTGGGTTCACTTTGTATATATCAGTTGAAGATTCGCTATGGCTTTGGCTTTAAGGGGGTTGCAGTCCCAATATTTGATTTAGTGCCAAAGGGGTGTTGATGTTTTGTGTGAAAATGTATAATCGATAACTCTTGGATACCATATTATACTTGAGAGCTTATATTTTATGTCTTCACATGGTAAATTTCTGTAGATGGACTGGCTTTTACAAGCAAAGAACTTGCCTAATGATCTATTTCCCTTAGTTTGTGTTTTGCATGTCTGCTGTTTTTTTCTTACATTTTGAAAAAACTTATGTTGTTTGTATTATGTACATGAAATAGTATTTTTTCACTTGTTTGTGATGAAGTTTACTTTGTGTGAACCATTTTCTTCTGCTGTATAAGCCTATGCGCAGACCTGTACAAAATGTGTTCTCTGAACTGTTTTCTCCACCTATGTTTAAGCTGGTTTGTTAATTGAAAAGTCTTTGTAGTTTGAGTGTAACAGGGAATGGCGTTTTGATTTGAATAAGTGGATCTGGGTCTTTCATTCTCGAAGTTTATTGAAGATACGTTTGGTGTGATGTAGGAGAATTGACAGATGAATCGGAACCGATTGGACTTAAGAGCTCATCATTCTGGGTCCACACAATCAGAGGAGTCCGCTCTGGACCTGGAAAGGAGCTACTATGATCATCTTAACCCTTCACACTTGCAACCTTTTGCTGGAGGTGCTCAGCATTCTGAGAGCAGCGCTGCCTACTTTTCATGGCCTACATTGAGTCGCTGGAATGATGCAGCGGAAGATAGAGCCAACTATTTTGGGAACCTTCAAAAGGGTGTGCTGCCTGAAACTTTGGGTCGATTGCCAACAGGGCAGCAAGCTACTACCTTGCTTGAATTGATGACTATCAGGGCATTTCATAGCAAGATCTTACTCCGGTTCAGTCTTGGCACTGCAATTGGATTTCGAATTAGAGGAGGTGTTTTGACTGATATTCCTGCTATTCTTGTCTTCGTTGCTCATAAAGTTCACAGGCAATGGCTCAACCATGTTCAGTGCCTTCCTGCTGCCCTTGAGGTGGGGAATTTTGGTTCTTCTGGCTATGTTGCAGGTTTCTACGTGGCTTTAGTGGATCTCCTCACACTTTTCAATCAAATTGATTATTTACTTTTGTTGTTTCTATTTTGGTTGCCTTTGTATTTTACAGATGGGTAACATATTGCCACTATGGTTTTTTGCATTTATAAATGAAAAAAAAAGAATAAACTACCGTAGAATGCTAGATATAGGAAATTTTTTAAATGTTGGCTTGCTAAAACTTTTAACTGTTCAGGATTATGTTGCAAATAAACAATGATTTAACATAAGAAACAGGTGCAGGTTATTCAGGAATTTTTGGGACACAATGGATGATTTGTTAAGGCTAAAAGCAGAATAGCTTTCCACATGCTGATAAGGCACTAATTAGTCGATATCCTTTAGTTATCTTTTGCCTACAATGGTCTCTTCTCAGAAAATAATTAAGAAATTTCTAGAATAAAAAAAAGTGAGTTTGTCTCAGATTGTTTGTGTATGAAAATCTGTGTTGCATTGACATAAAGTTTTTCTACATGTTTTAGGTATCAAATGCTGATAGAATATAATCTATCAAACTACAATGTGTTCTTTCTTTTTAGTTTTTTGGCATTTTATTTAAACTTATTTTATGGATGAGCAGGAAGCATACACATTTCTTTTTGGTGATAACCTAACTCATTAGAAAATGTATTTTCCTCCAAAGTTACCATCTTAAATAAAAAATGGAACTGTTGCACCATTATTTAAGATCTAAAGTTTGTTGTAATTTTCAATGAGGCTTTTCTATTTAGTGATGCTGAAGTCATTTCTTAATTTTCCAAACAGGGACCAGGAGGTGTTTGGTGTGATGTGGATGTTGTGGAGTTCTCCTATTATGGTGCACCTGCACAAACCAGTAAAGAACAATTATATACGGAGCTTGCTGATGGCTTAAGAGGAAGTGATTCATGTGTTGGCTCAGGTTCTCAGGTAGTTCTGCTTTGAAGAATCAATTTCCTCTGTATTACATTTTTCTGTGTACTGAATGCAAGTACAAGGAAAATAGTGTTTCTCAATTTGATACTGGAGGAGAGATATATCATCTTGTTGTCATAGTCTCTATCCTTTTATTTTTATTGAATCCATAACACATTTGATATTAGCACTTTTTCCTTTTCCAAATAGATTAGATTATAATGGTACCAGTTAATATAACTGTTATTTCACAAAAAAAAAAAAAATGGTTCAAATCATGAGATGGCGATAAATTTATTTTGTTATATTATATGTGTTGTAGATTTTATTTTATGTTTGTACCCATTCATTGGTCTATGATGGGAAATTCTCGAGGAAGTGATAAGAGGCAGAGTTGTTGATATTAATGGTAAAAGATAGGGGTTCCAGTAATAAGTATTTGTGGCTTGTAACCTGTAAATTTGTCTTAAAATTACTGATGGGATTACCGAATTGACGATTTTCATTTTGGATTCAAAATGAAAGTCTTTCTTCATTTTTTCTTATCAATTTAGGTTGAGGTGTTTTCTTGCTCCTAGCTTTTCGTTGTGGTTGTATGCACCTGTATTCTCAAGTCACCTAAATTGAAGTTACAAATTTCATGTTTTTAATGGACTGAGATAATAGTTTTCCATGACAGAAATACATTTCTTTAGATACATTTCGAAGTATGAAATGGTGGCCAAAGTGGTCAAGCAGTCATAGTTGCAAACAAATAATTCTCTATTTAAGGCATTGATGGTTATGCTATGGCAGCTTCATTCTTTTACTAGATAAACAAATGATGTCTATACGAAACTCATTTTCATTTGTTCTTGTACTTTTAAATTGTTCAGATACTGCTTTGCTTAGATTTGTTCTTATTTTTATTTTTTTTCCAAATGTTGATTTCATCTCCTTGTTACCTAACCTTGACCTTGATCTAATGCTGGCATCTATCTGAAGTCTTGGTAATTATTTCCCCTTTTTTCCTTTACAATTTCTTCCTTCTAAGGTCGCAAGCCAAGAGACATATGGAACCTTGGGTGCTATTGTCAGAAGCCGAACAGGAAATCGAGAAGTTGGCTTTCTAACTAATCGTCATGTGGCTGTTGATTTAGACTATCCAAACCAGAAGATGTTTCATCCATTACCACCCAGCCTCGGACCTGGTGTATATCTTGGTGCAGTTGAGAGGGCAACATCATTTATTACTGACGATCTTTGGTATGGAATTTTTGCAGGAACGAACCCAGGTAATGTGGTTCTAAGTTGGAGATTATCATGAATATTTTACCTGTGGTGTGCTGAAGTTCTCAGTCAAGCTATTTGTCAATCTTAAAATTTGGGGTCAAATAAATAGGGACAAAACTTTTGTCCTATTGCCTACATAATCAAGTTGAGTTTCTTTAAGTAAAATAAGATTTTTCTCTTGACAGTGTTTTGATTTTAGTAGAAACTACTAACTAGGGAAAAAGAGGCACTTTGCTCCTCTCTGTATCCTTTAAAAAATAAATGAAAACAAAAAGAGCAATCATGGAGGGTGGGTGGTTTGTGGTGTGCTGCTGGAGGGTATGAATGATTTGGGGAGTGTAATTATCGGAGAAGTCACAAAAGACAAAATAAAAAATATGATTGTGGGAGACAAATAATTGTTCAGGGTAATAGTTATAAGGTAAAATAGAGTATACATAATGTGTACACTAAAACTTTATATCTCGTTTCTATATAGTTATAGATACAAAAGAGTACCTTACAGTGGAAAGCTACATCTTAGTTTCCTAAGGGAATGACTTGTGTTCAGAATTTGAAAGGCCTAGACCAAGATTTTAACAATTATGGTTTCACAGTTGGAGGTCTTTCTGTTTAGAGAATTATCTTGAAAAGGGAAATCTGTTACAGTGGAAGGAAAATATAATGTTTGGAATTTTTCTGCCAATTATTTCTTTGAGGCATTATATTGTTTAGCTTGACGGGAAAAAATTGTGCCGAATAATCTGTTGTGTTCTCCCTGCACTTTCTCCACAGTAACGACTACACTGGTCTATTGTTTAGGTTGTGCTTGAGATGGGAACCCTATAATGTAATTTTGGTTTCACTTTCATCTCAACATTACATTATACGCTAAATCTAATTCTTTCACCTTACCTAAACCCTATAATTGTTTCACTTTAGTAGTGATTTAAGTTCTTATAATGACATAAAAGGGTATGTTTGAGAATCTTTCGAATTCCTAAGTTGCATGTGAAATTCATGGTATTCTCATTTTGATTTTGTTGGTTATGATTCTGGCTTAGAATTCTGTTGGATCCTGACCCTTGATTACTGCACATGCACATTACAATTTTTTATTCTTGCAGAAACATTTGTGCGAGCTGATGGGGCCTTTATCCCATTTGCAGAAGATTTTAATATGAACAATGTAATTACAACTGTAAAGGGTGTAGGTGAGATTGGTGATGTAAACATCATAGACTTGCAGTCTCCAATCAACAGTCTCATTGGAAGACAAGTGGTTAAAGTCGGAAGAAGTTCTGGTTTGACTACAGGGACTATAATGGCCTATGCCCTAGAGTACAATGATGAGAAAGGGATTTGTTTTCTCACTGATTTTCTTGTTGTTGGTGAGAACCAGCAGACATTTGACCTTGAAGGTGACAGTGGCAGCCTCATTCTCTTGACTGGACAAAATGGGGAGAAGCCGCGCCCTGTTGGCATTATCTGGGGTGGGACAGCTAATAGGGGTCGTTTGAAACTAAAAGTTGGTCAACCTCCAGAAAATTGGACAAGTGGAGTTGATCTTGGTCGACTTCTTGATCTCCTTGAACTTGATCTCATTACTTCAAATGAAGCACTCCAAGGTTTGTAACATTCAGTTAATAATTCAGTTCCCTCAATAAAGGCTGCAGTTTTCGGTGTTTCATTGATTCACAATTGTTTGAAACTTTATGGTTTAGGCAAGGAAAATGGAGAAGAGAAAAAAAGGCTAGCTATTTTTAAGATTAAGATGTTACGTATAGTTGATACATTAACCTAATGCACCTATTTATACTATTAATTAGGTCATGCACTAGACTACTAGCACTTCTAGTACAATCCTTCATATTACTATCGAGTAAAAACTACTAATATATTTTCTAATACCTCCTCTCCAGCCTAAGCTGATTACAGGTACCAAACCCATTAATAAAAACCAAGAGCATTGCAGACTTCTAAACCAATTGAACTGATCTTAAAAGAAATTTGGAACTAGTACTCAACTGATGTAGCTCAGCAATCTGCACACGCTGTTGGATCAGAGAGGCGCTGAGCAAATTGTTGATTGTATTTCTGAATTGTATAGATTTGGGCAATGCTATTTATACATCATCCTAGACCCTACTATTCTTTTAGGCCTTTCAACTAGTCAACTTGCAACTTTTGCTTTGTCAGCAAAACACTCAATTTACTACCAAAAACAGGAAAGTGACAAAAAATTTACAAAATAAGCACTAGGATGACTAGTCTTGGATTTGGTTTAGGCTTAATTCAACCACAAAAGCTAGTACATGAGATGAGGATTACTCAAGCCTTTGTAAGCTCCCCTTTAGCCGTATATATAGTTGATATGTGATCTCAACTGCTTCTATATCAACCTTTTGCATCAGAACCTCGGCCATATCCTTAGAAGGTGGCTCCTTTCTTCTCCTTGGGGCACCCCAAGCAAAAGACATGAGTTTAAAGAGTCTGTTCATATTTTCTCATCATCTCTCAGGATTTGTTACCAAATTTCTTTTTTCCCTCATTAGTTAGGATCATGATTAGAATAATTTGTTCAATCACTACTCCACTTCTGAGTTCCCTAATAAGTTGTATTTTAACTCCATTATTCTTTTTCTTCTTTCAAATTAATGTTCCCCTGTTGTGTCATTTTATGGCTTGAAGTTTGTCCGAGTTTTGATCTCCGCCATCATGCAATTTACCAGCATGTTTCAAGTAGCTTGACGAGTTTCGTATCCTTGGCTAATAGAACTCCCATTTGAAATAGATGGAAGCAGTAAGCACATTACAAAACTACAACATTCTCTTGCTGTCTCAGAGTAGAGAAATTTCTAGAGATTAAATAACATGACTTTCCCATAACACCACTGCACCAGTACACTTGAATTTGAATGATAAAAACCAGTGAGTATGTACTCGGCTGATGAATGTTTTGTGTATGTATAAAAGATGAGTATGAGCATATCTCGAATAGGGAGGCTATAGCCTATGTTCCTTAGCCTAAAGCGAGGTACACCCAAAAACAGCTTTACGTAAGCCATACACTACAATAACAATCATAATTTAAAATCTCCTCATGCTGGAGCATATAATTGTATACATCAAGCTTGAAACATAAATTGAATTCTAGGCCCTCTCAAGGACAAGTTCACAAGTGGCCAGAGCCATATTCAGTTTCTGTACTGGATGGGCGACTACATTTTGTTTCATGCTCTTCTAGATTATTCCCTCGAATGAATACACTATTCTGTGGTGGATCTTCTGTTAATGGAACAACCAACCCAATCTGCATTACAATACCCTATAATTTTAGTATTTCCTTTGTCCTCATACAACAATCCCTGTTCTGGAGTCTTTTTGAGATATTTGAGAATGAGAATTACATTTCACCGATCATTGTGAAGATTTTACATGAATTGACTAATAACTCTCAACATAAGAAATATCAAGTCTTGTAATATCGAGAGAAATATGAGTGTTCCCACCAACCTCCTATATCTTTCTGGATATGAAAAAGTTTTGCCTTGGTTTACCATTAACTTTTGATTTGGATCCATGGGACTATTAATAGGCTTGCAATTTGTCAACCCTGTCTCCTCTAGAATGTCAAGGGTGTATTTTCTTTGTGAAATAACACCTCTGTTTAAGCCACTTCGATACTCAGAAAGTATTTCAGAAAATGAAGATCTTTAGTTTGAAGATGGCTGAATAAGTACTCTTTTAGTTGAGAGATCCTAATGGTATCATTTCGTGTAATAACTATATCATCAACATAGATCATTAGATCAACACACTTCCTAGGAAAAGAATGACAATAGAAAATTGAATGATCTGTCTCATTTGGTTTCAATCCAAAAGCTTGCATAGCAATTCATTAAACCAAGCTCGGGGTGATTGTTTCAGGGTTTAAAGAGAGCGACACAATTTGCACACTAGACTAGACTCCCTCTGAGTAACAAATCTAGGAGGTTGCTCCATGTAAATTTCCTCTTCAAGATTACCATGAGGGAAACCATTTTTAATCGAGTTCCTTAAGAGTAGTTTTAGGAGCAATGGTGGTAGACAAAGAAAAATCGAAAGAAGAATATGATGAAGACAAATGATGATAACTCAAAATTATGACTATGATATGGATTACGAGTAAATCAAATACCTTTCCTAAGAGCAATGGGCCAATCTGAAGTGGAGTAATGTGAAAGAGTTGATGGAGAAGGATCTATGGCATGGGAAGCTGTTGGAGGAGGATCTAAATCATGAGAGATTTCGGGAAGAGTGGGAGGAGGTCTCTCCTCTATCATGGTATGTAAGGAAAGGTGGAGTAATGTCAGACTGGTTTCATTAGGGTTGGAGGCAGAAGAAGCCAACATCATTAGCGGACCAAAGTTTGGAATAGGGAGAACCTCTTGAATGGACACAAGAACTTCCATGGAAGATGAGAAAAAAAGGGTGTTTTCTTAAAAAAATGTAATATCAGCTGATATATAGTATCTTTTGGTAGTTGAAGAGTAGCATTTGTATCTCTTTTGACGGCAAAAATATCCTAAAAAACACATTTAATAGCTTTTGTAGAGAGTTTGTCTAAACTTAGATACATATTATGAACAAAACAGGTACAACCAAACTTAGGAAACATGTGTGCTTGGTGAGGGCCTGAGGAAGATCAGCACGTGGCAGAGCTTTTGGTCATGCAACCACCGGGGTTGGGTTGCGCTCCTCGAGCTAGTGATCATATTTAGTGGCTGATTGCACGATGATTCAACTGAATGATACAAATGTTCAATGATTGTAATTGAAAGTAATCATTTTTTTCCTTTATGTATTACCTTCTTTCATTGGTTAATTATTTTAGCCTATAAAACTTTTTGTCAGTTTTTTATACTGTGACAAGATGAGGACCTATCTATGTTGTGTATCCTTCCAATTTTAATATAATGGCTTATTTCTTTTTGAATTTTTCTTATTTCCTTTAATATTAGTTTTTAGAAAATAAAAATATTTATGTGATAAAGAAGGCCCATTGGTCATTTTAGGTTTGTTGACCTAGTTAGACTTATTCACTTGTTTGTACGTCATTCCATAAACAGGTTTTCAAGGAAGATCAGATTTTTAAACTGGCCAGACTGAGGCTTAGAGAGAAATACATGTAATAGATAAATAGGTCAGACTCAGGTTTAATAATAATGATGATGCAGGCCATGTTTTGCCCTGCCAAAGCCTGACCTGTTTAGACTCCATTTGGCGTCCTCATCCTAGATGTACCATTGGTTTGTTGGTTTCTGAGCTCAGGGCTCCCTGTTGTTATTTTCTTTTGCCAATGTTTGGTGTACTTTCTCTCTACTCAAATCTTCCCTCTTTGGTATTGGACACTATGAGAGAAATCAGTCGATCTCATGGCTTTCCTAGAGACATTAACTTGGTCCCTCAACTTCTCTAGAGTTATTTGTTGGCCATGCGGCTTTCCCAGATAAATCAGCTTGAACCTGCTAGTTTCCCAGGACCCTGCGGCTTGCGAACAATTTTATTCATCATGGTCATTGAGTATTTCTTTAGTCAATTTCTATTCAATTATGGTTCAAGGGTCCTTACGTGGCAATATTTTATCCAAAATATTCCTATCGTCCTTGAGTGCCTGATATCTCTCCCCAAACCAACTCTTTCACTCTAGAACTGAATGCCATTTCTTCCCCTATCTATTTGTAGCTTACTGTGTCCATTCTATTAAAAGTGTAACCAACAATTATTGAATGTGATTTCTTCAGTTAACAGAATCATTGGACTTACGAAACAGTATTCTCACTTAACATCCACCTCTACCAATGGATATGTGATTAGCAATGACCCTTTTTTAAACTGTTCATCCCCATGAGCATCTTTTAATCCATATAATTTTGACTTCCAATTTCTGGTTCAGGTAGTTTCCATCTTGTCCTCCCTCCCTCCAGGTAGTATTCCTCGCTGATTGATCATCACAAGGCTGCAGTGTGAATTCCCATTCACCTACCTGTGAAAGTCTAAGAGGCTCAAGCAATGGTGTTAGACTGGCTTGATTTGTCTAGTTCTTTTTTCTGCAGTATGTCTGGACCTTTCAAATGTCCCACTTGGCCACATCAGATCAAAATGTTCTTTCCTCTTGTATATCTTCATCTTTTATCCATGGCAATCTTTTGCGTGTCACTTGAGTTGTGTATCCACAAAAGTAGGGGCTAGGGAGTGGGTTTCTTCAATTCTCACCTCCTTTGCTTTTGGGTGAAGCTTCTATGTTTCCTCTGCCTGGAAAATTGCACATCATTTGTGTTTATTTACCTCCAAGCTGCTGGTTTCTTGCACTTCAAACCCTCATATTTTCTGTTTTCTTGCACTCAAGAATCTTCCCTGTACTGTTCAATTGTATTTAGGTTGGAACTACTTGAGGATTGCCTTCTCAAAGGTTCGGCAAGTCACATTTTAATGGTGCCATTTCCACCCAAGTTACCAATTGAGATCATAAGCACTCTAAAGCACTAACTGACTTTTGTTAGTACATATGAAGAATATCCAATAATATCTAGATTTGTATTTTAGAATAATTTAGAATATGTAGATAATCTCATATGATCGCCAAATTAGGATCTCCCAAGCCATTTGTGTACACAGTCTTCTGCTGGTCATTCAGGTTCAGCCACTGTTTGGTGAGCCTTTAGATTGAGAATACCCCAAGTTGAATCTACCAAGCCATTTGTATCTGCGCATTGTCTCCAGCCAACCGTATGTAATTTGGGCTCTGTTTTAGTGAGCCTACAAATTGAGACCACAAGACGATGTGGAACTTCCAATTTACTAGCCCATTATACGTTGTCTTATTTTCATCCACATGGCTGAATGACCTTTAAGCCCCTTAACATCTCAAGCTCCGACTGAAAAAATGTGATGAAGTATCGTATCAAAGTTTGCTACTTGTGCTATATAGTGAATGCCATATATAGAGGGTTTAGCCATTTTTAAAAACGGAGTGGAGCATCAGTAGAAATATCCTAGCTTATGATGGTTTATTTCATTGTTGAACATCTACATCTGACTTTTCCTTTCCTTGTCATTTTTGTAGCTGCGGTGCTAGAGCAAAGAAATGGTCCTGCTGCTGGAATAGACTCTACAGTTGCAGAATCCTCTCCAACTGTGACAATAAAAGAAAAGCTGGAAGAGAGCTTTGAGCCTATTTGCTTGAATATCCCACATGCTCAAGTTGAAGATGAGCCCTCACAAAGAATCAATCCATCATTAAGGGCCTGTGAGTTTCACATCAGAAATGAGATTGAAACACAGCCAAATGTAGAACACCAATTCATACCAAGTTATGCAGGCAAGTCTCCGGTACGTCACAGCTACCTGAAAGAAGACATGGAGCTGAAAAGTCTAGCTGAGCTTAGGAGTGGCCCTGGTGAAGATAATTTTGTTTCCTTGCATTTAGGAGAGCCGGAAATGAAGAGAAGAAAGCACTCAGATCCTTCTTTTTGCATCAAAGAATTAAAGTAACTAGTAGGTTTAAAGATGAAGTAAAATGCAGCATATATACTAGATGAAGCACTGTCTCATTTGCATGGCCCTTCTTTATGCTACAGAAACGCAAGGCCTTCAGCATGTGGTGCCTATTATGGGAGGAGCTTCAAAAGCAAAGGATAAACAAGGTTCACTTCTGCATGATATTCTTATTCTTTTTTTTTTTCCATCTATAAATCTTGTTTCGGCAAAGTGATATTATTAGTCACTTGTGGGCTATATAATATTTTATAGAGGACAATTAGCTTGTACTGTGTTACTTTTGTAGACTTTGTATTATAAGCACTCCTGATGGAGAGGCAGCTATTGTAAGTTAACGGAATGTGAAATATATCTTTGTTAAGCAGTATCATGTTATATCCTTATGCTTTCAGTTTCTACTGTCATGGCTGAACTTCTTTTCCTTTTGCTAGGTAGTTAATGTATTTATGCTTTAATCTATCTGTTCCTTCTTTCTTTCAATTTTAAAAAATACTTCTTTATTTTATTTTTGAAGATTAATTTTTTCTAATTTAAGACATACAAATTAAATTTTAATTATTAATTATAGTGAAGTAATTTAATAGGTAAAAGTAATGACTTTTTAATTTATTCCATTAAAGACATTAATTCATTAATTAAATATTTAAAGTTTTTTTGTATGATGAAGTACGTTTTTAAAATGTATGTTAAAATAAAAAATAAAACAAAAAATTATAAAAAATCTGATAGGCTGATTGGTTTGTTTACTCTACTCATTTTGGACGGGTTGGACCAAACTACAGAAGGTTTACTCTACTTCCTGCACCCCATCACTTTTAACCTGCACCCCATCATTCTCCAAAAATTCTAAAAATATCTTTATGACAAAAATAAGTTTTGGAAAATACTTTTCGAAAATACATTCTGGAAAAGGCTTTTTGGAATATATTTTGAAAAATATTTTTTGGAATGTAAAATTTTTATTTCCAAAAATACTTTCTGAAATTTTTTATAAAACATTTTTCGAAAATTAGAAAATAAGGGTACTGTCGTATTTTCCTATGCGTGATGGGGTGTGGTCATATTTGATGGGGGTGCAGAATCATATATTTTTAAAATACCTAATATTAACTAATGTACTTATATCAAACAAGAAGTATACAATGTATATAGTATTATTAAGTTATTATTATTTTTTGTAGTTAAGTTTTATATAAATATATTAATAGTTAGCTATTTTTCAAAATCGTTAAGTAATATTTTTAAATAATTATGTAAAAGCTAAATAAAATTTTGAAACATTTCATAATGAATAAAAAAAGTCATTTCAAAGAAGCTCATAAGCAAGCCTTACTTTAGGCACCTCCTTTCTGTCTTCATAGTTTCTTCAAACACAATTTTTTTAAAATGTCCAAAGTGTCCATGACAACTATATTTGAGCTAGAGGGAGGTTCTTCCTTCCTTCACATTTCTCCATTGTTGGTTGGTGATGGCGTACAAGTGCTTGAACATCCTTCCTCCCTTCTCCATTGTTTGCATTTTGTGTCTTATTTCCTATATGAGACAATCCCACTGGGAATCGATATTTTAGATTTTTGATTCCACAAGTTCCGAATACCACAATCCATAGTATAAAAAGAGAGAATTCTAGATTGGAAGAACTTGTTCACCCTTGACTTCAATTTTGAAACAACAAATCTAGAACTCATGAAGTACTCATGCGATAATGTTTTGGATTGAAAAAGAAATATGTTAAATCTAGAAGGGAAAAGGGGTTGAACTATGCTTAAAGTTGTTGTGCAAACTTTTTTTAATAAGATGGTGATAAAATGGCTTAGGGGTGATTGTTTGAGGTTTTCATAAACTTGTAAAAGACCACTAGAAGCTAGTACAACACCAAGAGAAATTTTAATTTTTATATTGATTTATTTTAATTTTTATATTGATTTATTTTAACATTGTGTTATGTCTAGTAGTTTTATACAAATAATAAATTTTTTTTACTAATCAATAAATAATTATAAGTATTTTCACTAGAAATTCTGATTACAAAAGATAATGTAGAAAACAGAAAAAATATTAGAAGAAAAGGTTGAATTGTGTTTTAATAATTTTTAAAAACATTTTGTAAGTATGGTTTGATACTGTATAGTTATATGATAATTTTATATAGCATAATAAATTTTTGAAATAATGTGTTTGATGAAGCCTAATAAACACAACTTGAACATTTAATAAATTTACTTGTTTAAAATCTTTTTAGAAACCTGTTTTGAACTTATTGTGTGAGCATATTAGTGCATTTTAAGATGAAAAGGAAGACAATAATGTTTTAACATATGATATACAAAACAATTGTTACTTATATTATATGTTGTTTATAGACCATGTATGATAATATTTTATGCTTTATTGTATTTAAGTACTTAATCATAATTATGTTAGAATTTTTTTCCTAAACAAGCACACAAAAATGCTCCTAGCTATTTACTTATTTTACTTTGAAATAAAAACACAAGTATTTTTTTACAAAGTCACTTATGACTTTCCAAAATATTCTTTAATCATCACTTCTGGCTACAATGAAAGAGTTATTTATAAGATTATACAGATAATTCACTAATTTTTATAAGAGAAATACTCCATAGAGTGAAGTTTTTTTTTATAGAAATAGTATTTTTTTTCTATTGTCAAAGTAATACATTTGTATGATATAACACTTAAATATATTTGACAAGGGCATATACAAAATACATTGATATCATTATGTTACTAAGATGTGAACGTGAAATTAGCTTGTTTTGGATTCTTGAAAGAGTTTGAGAGTCATTTTTGAAAATTGATTTGCTCCTACAAGTTTTTGTAACTAGCAAAGTTGTAACATTAAAAATGCAATTACAACTGTATTTTATAAAGTGTGGAACCTTCTAAATTGCTTTCTATAAAAACCTATAATATTGATTATGTTTTATTTTATTCTTTCTATAATTTTGTTCTTTATTGTAAGTGTATCATGTTATTAATACTAAGATTATGTATTTCAAAACAATTCCATAATTACAGGGATTTGTTTCCTTATAATTAGATTAACCCTCTATATTTCTTAAAATAACGACCAAGATGATGTATTTATGGGTCCAATGGCCTTATTATTGATATATAGAAAAAATATATTATTCTTGCTAAATTTAATATGGTTTAGAGCTCTTAATCTTTGGTACAACAAAACACAACCTTTATCGTTGGGCCTTCTTGATGTAGGTTACAACCTTCATTGCAAAACCTATCTTATCCCTATTGCAACCTTTACTGTTGCATAAACCCCTCGTATGACTGAGAATTGCAAAATGTCCATTCTGCTTAAAGATTAAAGAGAAAATATTATATCAAATGATCTCAACTCATTCAGACCATCAAGGCTAGTCACCCAATTGATAATGCACCTAATGAAATTGATGTGTTCAAATTTTGGAATGAAGAAGATTCCATGATCATGACATGATTGTCAAATTTAATGATTCCAAAAGTCAATGATACTGGCGTGTTCCTTCGATCAAAAAGGGAATTTGGGATGCATTAGAACAAACCTATTCTAAGGCAAAGGATGCTTCCCAAATTCATGATATAAAGCTGAAAACTATGTCTGCCAAACAGCGGAGCAAATCAGTTGCAGAATATGGTAATCAGCTGAAGTTCTTATGGATGAAATTGGGTTACTATAAGGTTATAAAAGCAAAATGTTCATAAGACTCAACAATCTGAAAGTGTATATTAAACAAGATAGAGACTATGTTTTTTAGGTAGGCTTGACTACTAAATATGATAATGTTTGAGTCCAAATTTTGGGAAAAGAGAAGGTTCCACAGATTAATAAAGTAGTAGTTATTATCTAAAGTGAAGAAATTAGGATTGGACTAATGCTAGAGGCTCCAATTACTGAAAACTCAACAATGATAGTTGAAGGAGGGACAACAATGATTTCTAACGAAAGGAAAAACAGGTTTACAAATATGGAGAAAAAACATGAGGAGTTTTGGTACACCTAGTACAAAAAGCCACGTCACACAAGCGAGACGAGTTGGAAATTACGTGGAAAGGAGGCCAACTGAGCATAGGGTAAAAAGGAGGACACAACCGAGAGTTGGATAGGAAAGAGGCTAAAACCAATAATTGTGTCCTTAATGTCCTTAAATTGTCCACTAATTTTATTTTTTACAAGAACTCACAAAAGATCTTTTATGTAATGTGATTTTTCATAACAATTCTTGTATTTCTTAGATAAGAACTTGAGGAAGACGATTGTACATGTTAGAGATGATTGAAATGGTCTTTACTACATGCAAAATGTGATGACCTTAATCAAATTTTATATATTTTGAAGACGATGCATATTCTTAACTTAGGATGCAGCGGAAGATAAATGAGTGTGTAATACCTTCTAAAAACAAGTTAACATAAGATTATAAGATTATTGACTTTGTAGAAATCCTTTCATCTAATAATTTTGGAAAGGAATATAAATGCAGTTCATTAAATGTTAACGTAGTAAACTGTATTGAATCTAATAGGTACAATAACAGATTGTAAAAATAAATGATGGTTTACAATTAAATAATACCAAAACAATGTCTAGATTTATTCTTAAAAAAAAATACATATAGACACACACAAATAAATGATCGTATAAAATTAAATAATAACAAAATAATATCTAGATTTATCTAAAAAAAAATACATACAGATTCAGACACAAATATACATACACAAATTCACATACATACTCACACAGACTCAAACACACACAAGACACATATATAGAGAAAGACAGACAGACACAAACACATTTAAAAAAAAATACATATAGATACATGAATATATATACATACACACACATAC